>OCTX012047709.1_pt1 | contig 21008 bp, 16 predicted proteins | sample 1539691 | NCBI WGS metagenome assembly OCTX01 (sample SAMN02144231, study PRJEB22623) | gut metagenome | biome: sheep rumen | host: Ovis aries | place: New Zealand
TCAAAATGGAAATCCACATTACCGGGAACATGGATCACACCGCCTTCGATTACCAGAACATCGTTCCGCTGTGCCGATACGTTCCGGGATACATTACGTGGTCGGGCTACATCGCAGACCACGGCGCCGGATTTCAAATCAGCAGGATCAATGATAAAATCTACTGCACTGGTCACAGCAATGACCACATCCGCTTTATGCAATCCGGATTTCACATCTGAACTTACCGAAAAGGTTGCCGCACCATGGCCATTTAATTCATGTGCCAGTTCCTCCAGCGGTCCGATCCGTCTGGCAATAAGATTGATATGGCGAACCTCACGGGCCAGAATGCGGGCACAGGCCGAACCAATGGAACCACTGGCGCCGACGATAGCCACTTCCGCATCCCGCAGATCTTTCCCCATAAGGCGGGCCGCCTCCCGCGTTCCTTCCAATGCCGTAGCTACCGTGTAGCTGTTTCCGGAGGTCACTGCAATATTTAAACGGTCCGCAATTGTAATGCCGGCATCTCCTACAATAGAGGTAAACGCCCCCAGTCCGAGAATCTTAGCCCCCAGTTCTTCTGCAATCTTTCCAGTCTCCACGATCCGGTCAATAACAAACTCTTCCGGCAATTCCACCATCTGCTTGGCCGTCAGCGGGCAGCCTACAAACCAGCCCTCGGCTTCCGCATAAGGACTCTTTACTCCGGTAATATGCGATACCGTAAACGGCTTTTTCTTCTTCAATATATATTCAAGCAGGAAATCAGGAACATACCTGATAAAAGGCGATACCATCTGCATACTCTCCAATGAAAGAGGATGCAGCACAAACGCAAACTTCTCCATTTTCCTTCCTGCTCCTTACTGAAACTTCTCAATCGACGGCAAAATATGATACCGCTGAATAAACGCTTCGTATTCTTCCGACCGCAACGCCTTTTTGCTGCCACAAGCCGCAACAATTGCAGCTTCCAGCACGTTAGTGCCAAAACTCCGGCCCTGCAAACAGGGTGTAGTTGTTACCAGCATTTTAACGCCGGCGTCTTTTAACATCTGCCGGTCTGATGAAGTAACCGTGTTAGTAATAATTGTTTTTCCTTCAAGCTTCGGCGGCATAAACCGCTTTATAAAGAGAAAATCTCCTGCAATGATATCGCTGCCTATAAAATATTCAGGATGTCTGAATATATGCGAATCCTGCTTTTTCCCGGTAGGATACATCCATTTTATCGGCAGCCGGGTAATAATGGGAACAAGCAATGCAGCCCAACGGCGCAACGCCGTCAGGCTCCGGATGGGAATATTGCAGCCCAGTCCGTAAACAATATCGCCAAACAGGACATTACAATCCTGTTCTGCCAGCGCTTCCGCCATTCCGAAACGGTCTACCGCACAAACAAGCAGCACTCGTTTGTTATTAAAATCAACAATATGGTGATTTGCCAAATATTGGATTGCCATGCGCTCCAGCGTGTTTTTCAAACCGCTGCCATCTAACACCGGTGTAATCCGGACCTGTTTCAGCAACTTCTCCGATTCGGCAAAAACATAGCGGTGACTGCCTGCCACCAGATACAGATCGGTTCCGCCCAACCCCATTGCGTCGACTTTTCCATCATAAAAGCACAACAGCCGGGCTGCTTTTTCCATATCGCCATCCGTACCTTTCCGTTCCAGCGCAACTTCCGTATCTCCAAAAAGAAGACTTCCCCGGGCATCACGTTTGGAAGAACCGATGCTTATGCTGATTACTGTTTTCTTTTTTCCAGATTTCTTTGTTCCCACCGAGTCCATACACAATCTTACCTGCAAAGATATTTTTCCGAATGTGTATTGTATCACATTGCACGGAATAACACAATCAAACTCCGAGAAAAATTAAGAAAAAACCACAAAACTGTACCTTATCAGTTTCAAACATTCCCTACCTGTCCTTCAATATAGCGCCATACTCGGCAACCAGTCCTGCCATTTCCCGCAATGTTTCAAGCTTGTGGAATTTTTCCCTGTATTCAGAAGCCCGGGGAAGGCCTTTAATATACGCGGATGCATGGCTGCGCATTTCCCGTATGGCTACCTTTTCCCCCTTAAACTCTACCAGAGCGGTTGCATGCAATATAATCTGCTGTAATTTTTCCTCAATAGTCACCCTTGGAATATCTTTTCCGGCCAAAGCTGCTTGCAGCTGCGCAAACAACCATGGATTTCCATAGGCACCCCGGGCAAGCATCAGACCGTCACAATTTGTTATCTGGCGCATACACAGACCGTCTTCCACAGAGAAAATGTCCCCGTTACCAAACACAGGGATCCGAACAGCCTCTTTCACCTGACGGATGATATCCCAGTCTGCTTTTCCCATATAAAACTGGTTCCGGGTCCTTCCATGGACTGCGACCGCAGCAACACCGGAATCTTCAGCGATTCTGGCAATTTCCACAGCATTCCGGTGATCTTCATCCCAGCCGGCACGAAATTTCACCGTTACCGGAATCCGCACTGCGTCGACCATGGCCTTCAGGATTTTTCCTGCCAGCACTGGGGTCTTCATCAGGGCAGATCCTTCTCCGTTATTGACCACCTTAGGCACCGGGCATCCCATATTGAAGTCTATGATGTCGGCACCTCTCGACTCAACAATTTTCGCAGCCTCTGCCAGTTCTTCCGGAACTGAACCAAACAGCTGAATAGCCGTAGGACGTTCTGTTTCATCAATCTGCAGCATGGCAAACGTCTTTTCATTTTTATATAACAGCCCTTTTGCGCTGACCATTTCCGAGACTGTAAGCCCACAGCCAAGCTTGCGACAGATAACACGGTACGGCAGGTCACTGATACCGGCCATTGGCGCCAGCGCTATCGGTGTCTCTAAATCTATTGTCCCTATCTTCATAACAGATTCAAGTCTTTCCCTAAGATAAAAATACGGACGGAAAGATGGCCCCCCGTCCGTCATAGGTTCTTCCTTTTATTTTTTGTTTTTTTCAAAAATAATACGAAGACCTTCCAATGTAAGCATCTGGTCCACTTCGTCAATACAATCTGTCCCCTGTGCCATGGTGTTGCCAAAACCGCCTGTAGCTATGACCAGCGCATCCCCGCCCAGTTCTTCCTTCATACGGGCAACGATTTCCTTGATCAGGCCATAATAGCCAAACATAATGCCGGAACGCATAGCATCTACCGTATTGCCGCAAATTGCTTTCTTCGGCGGAATCAGTTCAATACGAGGCAGTTTTGCCGTCCGTTGGAAAAGAGCTTCCGAAGAAATCCCGATACCGGGGCAAATAGCACCGCCAAGATACTCACCGGTAGGAAGCAAGGCACAAAAAGTCGTAGCCGTACCAAAGTCAATAATAATCATCGGTTTTTTCAGGTGAGCATATTTGTCATAAGCCGCCACCGCATTGACGATCCGGTCGGCACCAATCTCCTTCGGATTTTCATAACGTAACTGAAGGCCGATTTTCAGACCTTGGCCAACAACCAGCGGTTTGATTCTAAAATAGCGTTCACACATATGGCATAAGGGAACTAATACCGGAGGAACTACGCTGGAAATAATAATATCTGTTACCAGCTCCTTTTTTAATCCGGCAAAGCCAAGCATACTGGTCATAAACATACCGAATTCATCCGCCGTTTTAGAACGGTCGGATGAAAAACGCCAGTTGTCTACCAGCTTTTTCCCGTCGTAAATACCGGCTACCGTATTCGTGTTTCCTACATCAATTACCAGTAACATAAGTTACCCTCCTTACCGACCATAAAAAATGTTGTATGTAATTACAGCCTTAACAATACTTATAAAACGCAAACACATAAGAATCAGGAATACTGTTTCCCCTTAGCTCCTGCAGGACGGATGGAAACATCCCCTGCAATGACCTTTTCCAACGTTCCGTCCTCTTTTCTGACTACCAGCAGACCTTCTTTGTCAATATCCACAGCTGTTCCAAAATAGGTTTTATCAGGAGCAATTACTTTTACTGCCTGTCCTATGGTATCAGAGTACTTCCTCCACTCATCCAGCACCGGTCCAAATCCCTCTTTTAAAACGGTCTCATACAGTTCTTCAATATTTTTAAGGTAATCAGCCAGGATCTGTACACGATGAATCGGTTCCTGTGCAACATCCGCCACCGAAATGGCCAAATCTTTCAGTTCTTCAGGAATCAGGGATTTGGGTACATTGGTATTGATGCCTGTACCAATAACAATATAGTTAATCTTGCCAAATTCAGCGCTCATTTCTGTCAGGATACCTACCATTTTTTTCCCTTCTAACAGAACATCGTTGGGCCATTTGATTCTGGCATTGACACCTTTATATCTGTTAATTGCCTTAATAACGGCAACAGCCGCCAACAAAGTGCATTTGGAAGCTTCTGAAGGCATGAAGGGAGGCCGTAAGATTACGCTGCACCAGACCCCGCACCCCAAAGGCGAAAACCAGCCCCGGGACAGCCGCCCCTTGCCGTGGGTCTGTTCTTCCGCAACCACAACCAGACCGTCTGCACACCCCTGATCCGCCAGGCGCTTGCCCACTTCATTGCTGGAAGTGGCCTCTTTTAAATAATGGATATGATGCCCAATCCATTTTGTTTTCAGATGAACCGCGATTTCCTCCGGACTTACAAGATCCGGAGATTTATGTAAAATATAACCCTTCTTGGGAATCGATTCAATGTCATATCCCATATTTTTCAATGACTGGATATGCTTCCAGACCGCAGTACGGGAAATCCCAATCTTTGAGGAAATCTCCTCTCCCGAAACCGTTTCTGGCATACTTTCACGCAACAATCCTAAAATCTTCGAACGCATGATAACGCCTCCGCATTATATGATCATTAATTAAAACAAACGTTACACATCCGCTGACTGTAAACCTGTCTCACCGGCGATCTGTTCATTAGCCTGCAATACAGGACCGTCCTCTGTCAGATATCCCTGGTTCATAAGTTCCTGCAACTGCTTTCCATCCAGTGTTTCTTTCTGCATAAGGGTCTCTGCAATCAGCACCAGTTTATCCATATTATCCAAAAGAAGCTTTTCAGCCCCTTTGTAGGCTTCATCCATCAGACGGCGAACCTCTTCATCAATGACGGCTGCCACTTCATTGCTGTACTTTTCTCTTGCAATATCCCTGCCTAAGAAGACTTCTTCTTCCGGATGTCCGAACGTCATAGAACCCAGACGGTCGCTCATGCCGTACTGGCAAACCATTTTTCGGGCCAGTTCGGTAGCCCGCTGTAAATCACTGCTGGCCCCGCTGGAAATATCCTTCAGGACAATGGCTTCTGCTACCCGTCCACCCAGAAGCATCTGTAATTCATCCAGCATTTCCGACTTTGTCTGGTAATTCCGGTCTTCTTTGGGAAGGCTCATGGTATAGCCACCCGCCCGGCCCCGGGGTATGATCGTAACCTTATGTACTACGCTCACATCATTGTGAAGAAGTCCAACCAGCGTATGTCCGGTCTCATGATATGCCGTCAGCTTTTTCTCAGGCTCGCTCACCAGATGACTGCGGCGTTCCGGTCCCATAACCACCCGCTCCGCAGCTTCATTCATAGCCTTCATGTCAATCATGGGAACATTGCGACGGGCTGTCAGCAGAGCTGCTTCGTTTACCAGATTTGCCAGATCCGCCCCGGTAAAACCGGTAGTCTGTTTGGCAATGGTAGCCATGTCAACATCCGGCGCCATGGGTTTTCCTTTAGCATGCACCTGCAATATTGCTTCACGTCCCCGCATATCCGGACGATCTACTACAATCTGACGGTCAAACCGCCCCGGCCGTAGCAATGCATGGTCCAAAATATCCGGACGGTTCGTAGCCGCAATCATAATAATGCCTTCATTGATGCCGAAACCATCCATTTCAACCAGCAGCTGGTTCAGCGTCTGCTCTCTTTCATCGTGACCGCCGCCTACACCGGCGCCGCGCTGACGGCCCACCGCATCAATTTCATCTATGAAGACGATACAGGGCGCATTCTTCTTGGCCTGATCAAACAGGTCACGCACCCGGGAAGCACCGACACCTACAAACATTTCCACAAAGTCTGAACCGGAAATCGTGAAAAAAGGAACACCGGCCTCCCCTGCCACAGCACGGGCCAGCAGCGTCTTTCCGGTACCGGGAGGACCATACAGCAGCACACCTTTGGGAATCTTTGCGCCCAATGCATTATAACGCTGCGGATGTTTTAAAAATTCCACAACCTCTTGCAGTTCCTGCTTTGCTTCATCTGCACCGGCTACATCCTTGAATGTAATCTTATTTTTACTCTCATCATAGCGGCGGGCGTTACTCTTGCCAAAATTCATCATCCGGCTGCCTCCGCTGCTCTGGTTCATCAGCATAAACCAAAGGCCCACAATTAACACCATGGGAAGCAGCGTACTCAGCAATGTTGCCCACCAGGGAGTCTGTGGTGGCAGTTCTGCCTTGATTTCCACATCACGGGAACGGAGCGTTGAAATCAGAGTAGAATCATTAGGCGCAACCGTCGTAAAGGTCTTTCCGTCTTTTAACAGACCCGTAATAGAATTCTCACTAATCGTAACAGACCGTACCTCATCCTGCTGTACATGCTTCATGAATGCCGTATACGATATATCTGTCTTGCTTGCATTGCCGGCAGAATAATGATCCATCGCCCAAATTGCCGCAATTACAATTAATAAATAAAAGGCAACGTTTTTAAAAAATTTAAACAAAAACGTTTCCTCCTTTCCGAAGTACTCTAACCGAAATTCAAAGACTGTTAAGTCCGTGCATAAACCACCGGCTTCAACACACCAATATAAGGAAGGTTCCGGTAATCGCCCGCATAATCAAGGCCATAACCAACTACAAACTCATCCGGAATGGTAAATCCCACATAATCCGCATGCATACCATTCTGTCTGCGTTCTTCCTTATCGCACATGGCAATCGTTTTAACGGAAGCCGGTTTCTTGGTCTCCAACAGCGACTTAACTCTGGCAAAGGTCAGCCCCGTATCAATGATGTCATCCACCAGAAGGACATGCATGCCTGCAATATCATCCGCCACATCCAGTCGGACTGCTACGCTGCCGGAAGTAGATGTATTGTTTCCATAGGACGATGCCACCATAAACTCCATACGAACCGGTATGGACATGGCCCGGCTCAGGTCGCAGGCAAAGTAGGCTGCCCCTTTCAGAAGACAGATAATGATAACACGTTTCCCTGCATATTCTTTGGAAAGTTGTTCCCCCATCTCCTGTACTCTCTGCTTAATCTGTTCTTCCGTAATCAAAACCGCTTTTATATCTTCATGCATAAGAGACACCTTCCTTAATTATTTAATATTTATAAACAGCCAGCCCTCATCCCGGGCCGGGACTTCCATACTGCTTTTCTCTTCTTCCCATCGGGCATTGGCTATTCCGGGAATCCATACGATTTCATTCCCTGCTGCAGCGACTACCAGACGGTCTCTGTCTTCCACAGGCACCTTACGTTCAATCAGATACTTTTTCAGTGTTTTATGCCCGGTTCCTTTTAATGGAAATATCCTGTCTCCCGCCTGTCTGTAGCGGAACACCAGCGAATTCCCCAGCCTTTTCAACCGGCACAACGGGTAAATCATCTGTTTCCGGTATTGATATGCCGGCTTTTCTTTTTCAAAACTAATCTGAGCTACCCGATTGTCCGGAAAGAAAAATTCCAATATTCCTTTTCTGCTGTCAGATAAACTGGCGAAGTTACATTCCAAATTGACTGAATAGCTCCACGCAGTGTCCTCTTGCAGAGCCTTTAATTTCCCTTCAGAGAATAATATTAGTTTACCATAAGAATATAATGCTTGCCAACTGCCTGGCAGTAAAATTTTTTTACCGCTGTCATGATTGATCAGTAACTGTTCCAAATCTTCCAGATTGACCCCGGATAATTCTCCCGTAGCCCCCGAAAGATGCCAGAACCGGCGCAACACCCTGAAGCGCAATGCTGCAGGGATGTCTTCCCATGAATCTGCCAACAAAACACCGTTCTGTGTTTCCGCTGGGAAAACCCACCTTTTTTTTAATTCTGCTTCAGCCAGTTTCTCCAAATACTCCCCATCGGTTTGAAGATGTTCTGCTGTCCTGCATAAAATATCCGTAACAGCTGGCGAAAAATCGCTTTTCAACAACGGAAACAGGACCTTCCGAATCCGGTTGCGCATGTAATGCAGATCCTCATTCGTTGCATCTTCCCGCCAAACGATTTCTCTGTCCCTGCAATATTTCCTCAGTTCTACCGCTGAAAGGGTCAAAAACGGGCGCAAAACCCTGTTACAGCGAAACCGGATAGCCCCCAGGCCACGTGTTCCCGAACCGCGCAGCAGGCGCAGCAGGAATGTCTCTGCCTGATCATCCTTCTGATGTGCTGTAAGAATAAAGTCAGCTCCTGTTTCCTCCGCACATTGTATAAGCGCCTGATAACGAAGTCGCCGTGCAGCATCTTCCAGGGACAGTTTTTCATTTTTTCTTAATTCCTGTGCATCAACATGCCTGCAACAGAATATCATGCCCCTTTTCCGGCAAAACTCTTTAACATAAGCCGCATCTTCCAGGCTTTCGCTACCCCGGATTCCATGCTCTACATGACACACAGTAAAGCTGAATCCACAGCATTGTAATGCATCAGCCAGAGCCAGGGAATCCGCACCGCCGCTCACTGCAGCCACATATTTTTTTGTTACATCCAGCGTTTCCCTTAAAGTACGGCAAACTTTTTCAGACACAGTTTCTTTCATAATCATCCCATATTCTGCCATTGGTCTGCTTACGGCCACACCCTGTTGCCGGGCAATTATACCTGAAAAACAAAAAAGGCACCCGTACTGAGTGCCAGATTTTTACCGATCACGGCTCGCACCACGGCCTCCACGCTTGGATTCCGTATTTCTGCGCAGATCCAACAGACGATCATCACTGTCTTTCATAAACTTGGATAATTTGTCTTCAAAAGACAACGGACCTGCCTGGCGGGGAACCCGCTTCTCTACAGCAGTTGCTTCTTTGGGCCTGACAGGCTTTGCAGGAGTTTCCGGTTTTTCTTCAAGCTGTTTCAAAGAAAGCGCTATCTTTCCGCGGGCGTCAATTGACAGCACTTTAGCCCTGACCTTCTGATGCTCTTTTAAATAGTCGTGCACATCCTTTACATATACATTGGATACCTCGGAAATATGAATCAGCCCGACTTTTCCTTCGGGAAGCTGAAGAAACGCGCCAAAATTTGTAATGCCGGTCACTTCACCTTCTACGACAGCTCCAATTTCAATTGCCATAAAACTAAAAATCCTCCTGCTCTAAAAATAAGACTTCTTAATTTTACCATCAGAAAAGAATCAGTGTCAATAAAAATGCTAATTTTCAGCCTTTTTTTTAGTACTTTCTACCTTATCCTGCTTTTCTTTTGGTTCTTTTTCATCTTCTGTAACCTTTTTATCTTCCTGTTCCACTTTATCCTTTACTATAAAAATAGGCACTTCATCCTTTTTTACATAATTATGATCCTCACGTGCCAGTTTTTCAATATACTTAGGATCATACAGCCGTTTCCTCTCGGCTTCCAGATCTGCCTGCACTTTCTGCAGTTCCTCTACTCGTTTCTGAGTTGCTTCCGTCTCCTTCTGTATCTGGTAAATTTTATATTCCTGCCGGCCTAAAATCGCGACAAAGATGATAACCAGGACAATCAGTACCCGTCGGAAATCTCTTGCTATCCGGTTTTTCTTTTCATTATCACGAGCAGCCATGCCATTCACTCCCCTCATGGAAAAGCCTGTTGTAGTTTAGTATAACAAAAAAACAGAAGACAGGCAATGCCTGTCTTCTATATGTATTGCAAACTTAATCAGCCGTTACTTCGTTTTCTTTTGCTTCATCCCAGAACCGGTCCAGTTCCTCCAGAGAATACTCATTCCACGCTTTTCCCGATTCCGTCACGCGCTTTTCCACATGCGCAAAACGTGTTGCAAAGCGGTTGTTACAACGATTTAAAGCCGTTTCACTTTCCAGTCCCAGATGACGGGCAAAATTAACCAGCGAAAAATACAGATCGCCTAATTCCCATTCCATTGCTTCCTGATTCTGTAAAGCCGCAGCTTCACAGAATTCTTTCCATTCTTCCAAAACCTTTTGCTTTACGTCTTCCGTTTCTGTCCAGTCAAACCCGACCTTGGCAACCCTTCTCTGTATTTTATGGGCCCGCAGCAGGGAGGGAAGCCCTTTATAGATACCATCAAGCACCCGCTTCCGTTCCGGTTTTTCCTGCAGCTTGATCGCCTCCCAATTGGTGAGCACTTCATCACTGTTGGATACCTTGACCGTACCGAATACATGGGGATGCCGCTCTATCAGTTTATCCGTCACGCCGTCAATGACATCCTGCAGGGTAAACATTCCTTTTTCCTCCGCCATGCGGGCATGGAATACCACCTGCATCAGGATGTCCCCCAGTTCTTCTGCCATACCATGAGGATCTTTATCATCTACAGCTTCCAGAAACTCATAGCATTCTTCAATCAGGTTAGCACGGATCGTATCAAAGTCCTGCTCCCTGTCCCAGGGACAACCGCCAGGCTCACGTAATACCTGCATCACATCCGCAAGGGGGCGCACGTCAAAATTCGTTTTGCGTTTCAACAACGGGAAACGGTTCCAACAGCCTGTTACATCTGAAGCAGCGGTTTCCGATAATGTCCCGAAAGTTCTGCCAGCTGCTTCCTCCTTCATGTCTGAGAAAGAAGACCCATTTTTAACCTGATCATCTTCTCCGGATCCATCCATTCCCTGAAGAACAGACCGCAACACCTCCTGCGGCTGACGGGGGATGAACACGCTGGTCAGATGGTCAATTTCAGACTGCCTGTCAATCTCAAAAAGCGGTACCTTACGGCAAATCTCATCGTCCAGTCCCAGATTGTGAAGAAAATACAGTTCCGTTTCGTCCGGCAGAACATCCATCAGGGAAAGCTTCATATCAGAAGCTACCATTTTATTATAAACCTGTGTCACCATCAGAGGGTACTGTCCCGCATCCGCCAGAGCCGAAAAGTCCTGGGCGTCGATAATCCGCAGACCGTCAATCGGATCGATACCCAGCGTTACATACGCAAGGTCCAAAAAACTCATGGCAGGTTTAACAGTCAGAGGGACACCGCATTTTTCCGCTTTTTCCCGCAGCAACACCACCGTCCGTTCCGCTACCAGCGGACTTCCGGGAACCGCATAGACCACATCTTTTCCCCTGGCCTGTTCTATTACAAAAGATGAAATTTTATCATACACTTCTTCAAATGTTGCTTCCTTTTCATACCATGCATCACAGGAAATATACGAAATACCGCGATGATTTAATTCCGCAACAGTTGGATGGATTTCCGTCCGCAGGATTACAAACCGTTCTTCCAGCAGTTTTAATGTTTCCAGAGACAGATGTCCGGCAGCTCCAGGTCCCAGGCCTACAACAGTCAGTGTTCCTTTTATATTACTTTTTTCACAGTTGATTTTATTTTCCGGCTCCATACATACAACCTCCGTCCGCTCTTTTAATTTTAATGTCTTCTGTTTTTCAACACATTTCAAAGTATATCTGCCTGTTATAGTACGCAATACCTTGCGCTATCTATCAAAAAATTTCCGTATAAGTTTTCCGATTACCGGCAGTTGCAACGCTTCTTCCCGGGTCAGGCAGCCCAACAGCACCACTGCAGCTCCGTAAACCAGAACCGATACAACCATACCGATAAATAAAGCAACAACGACACTTCCCTTATCCATAAAGAACAACGATGCCATTTTTCCAGCAAGCCCCATACCAATCGAAGCCAACAGAATTTTCAGGCTTTCTCTGACAGGAAACGGAATCCCGTTACGGTACAGGAAAAAGATATTGATGGCAGCTACCATGGCAAAATTAAGGTTCGAGGCCCAGGCCGCGCCCAAAATATGGAAGGCAGCCACAGAGGTGAACTGCCAGACCGCTACGGCCTTTACTACGGCGCCGAACAGCATATTCCACATGGGGATAGCCGTTTTCCCCATCCCCTGCAACGCTCCTGTAGTAACCTGGAAAATTCCCAAAAAGGCAATGGACGGAGCCAGATGGGCAATTACGGACGCCGCTTTCATCGTACCGTATAATGTGCCGGATATGGGGCCGGCCAGCGCCCACATCCCCACAGAGGCCGGAGCCACTACAAGCACACAGATTTTAAATGCAGATGCCGTTTTGCGCAACACTTCATCAGATAACCGCAGCGCACAGGCTTCCGAAACTGCCGGCACGAGACTGGCCGCCAACGACATGGAAGGAATCGTTGCCATCATCATCAGAGGCTGGGCCATACCAGTAAGATAACCGAACAGCGTAGTAGCCGCTTCCACGCCAAAACCTGCCCTTCCCAGCCCATTCGGAACCAGAAGCATATCAATACTGCTGGTAACCGGTATCAGCAGGTTTGCACAGGAAACAGGAACAGCCAGTAAAACCAGCCGTTTAGCGATAGAAGACACGCTTTCTTCCACGGTTTCTGCCTGCCCCGCAATTTTTTGTTTCCAGTCCTTGCGGGCCTTCCGATAAAACCAGGTAAGCACAATCAGTCCTGTCATTCCGCCCGGCACCGCACCAAACGCTGCGCCGGCAGCTGCATATTCCAACCCACGGGGAAGGAAAAAATAAGCCAGACCGACCATAACAAGTACGCGTATCATCTGTTCCAGAATCTGGGAAACAGCCGGAGGCGTCATCATCTGGTAACCCTGAAAGTAGCCCCTGAAGCTTGCCAGTATACTGGAAAAGAAGACTGCAGGCGTCAATACAACCAATGCATAATACGCCCGGCTGTCACGGAGCCACCCGCTACTTACGAGATAACCGGCCAGCCCGTACAGAGTCAGGGCAAAAAACAAACCAAATACTGCCATCAGCCCTAACGTAACCTTAAAAATCCGATGGGCCTGAGCGTAATCATTTTTGGCCACCTTTTCTGCCACAATAATGGAGACCGCCACCGGCACGCCGGCCGAACAGATTGAAAGCATCAGAAGGTAAACAGGATAAGCCATCTGATATAAACCGATACCCTCACCCCCTAACAAGCGGGACAGCAGGATGCGGTTCACTGAGCCAATGACCTTAACCATCAGTCCGGCGACAGTTAAAATCAGCGCTCCTTTCAGAAATTTATCCTTACCCATTTTCGGCTCCCATCACAAATATATCTAAAACTACATATTTATATTTATTTTATCAGTTTGACCAGATTCTTTTCAAGCCAGTCCAGCGGCTCGATCTCCAACCGGGACGTGCGGAACACCAGCACATTTTCCCTTCCTGGAAGCAATTGCATATAACGATTGTTCTTTTCCGCCATTTTTACCAACGCTTCCCCGTTAACCTCCGAATGCTGCGCAAAGGTAACGCGGATTATACCTGCACGCACACTGATCCGGAGGATTTTCAGCTTGCGGCATACCGCCCTTACCTTGGCCAGGCGCCATAACAGTTCCACTTCTTCCGGCGGTGTTCCAAAACGGTCGATAATTTCATCCAGCAAATCCTCTTCCCCACCCCAGGCCAGTTCTACAAAACGGCGATACAATTCCAGCTTGTAACGGGGATTGGCAATATAGGAATCCGGAATATACGCATTCAAAGGAATTTCCAGAATCGGATCGGGCTCCCGCTCCACATCCGCAGAACTGTTCTGAAGCCGTTTGATAGTCTGCTCCAGCAAATCGCAATACGCGGCAAAACCGATACCGGCAATATATCCGTGCTGCTGCGGCCCCAGCAAGTTACCTGCGCCGCGGATTTCAAGATCCCGCATGGCTATCTTGAACCCGGCGCCCAGTTCTGTAAAATCGCGAATAGCCTGCAGCCGTTTGGATGCCACTTCGCTGAGGGACTTGTTTCGTCTGTACATAAAGTACGCATAGGCCAGACGGGAAGATCGTCCTACACGGCCCCTCATCTGGTAAAGCTGGGAAAGTCCAAAGTTTTCCGCCCCTTCCACGATGATGGTATTAGCCAGGGGCACGTCCAGTCCGTTCTCCACAATGGTAGTACACAGCAACACATCGCAGCTGCCTTCATAGAACGAAATCATAGCCTCTTCCAGCCGGTCTTCGCTCATCCGCCCATGACCGACACGCACCTGGATGCCCGGCACCAGTTTATTCAGCCGCTCTGCAATAGCAGGAAGCCCGGTGATGCGGTTATGTATATAATAAACCCGGCCGCCCCGACGCAATTCCCGTTCCAATGCTTCTTTAATCATGCCTTCGTCATATTCTGCCACGTACGTTTCCACAGGCAGACGGTCTTCCGGTGGCGATTCAATCAGACTCATATCCCGGCTGCTGACAAGGGCCATGTGCAACGTTCGTGGAATCGGCGTGGCAGACAACGCCAATACATCAATGCCCTTCTTCCACTGTTTAATCTTTTCCTTCTGGGCCACACCAAAGCGTTGCTCTTCATCAATAATCAGGAGTCCAAGGTCATGAAACACCACATCCGCCTGTAACAGCCGGTGGGTTCCAATAATCATATCAATATCGCCCTGTTCCAGTTTTTTCAGTGTCTGACTGATTTCCTTTCCGGCAACAAACCGGCTCACCATAGCAATCCGTATACCAAAAGGTTCCAGTCGTTCCCGGCATGTAAGCATATGCTGCTGTGCCAGTACCGTCGTCGGCACTAACAGCGCAACCTGTTTTCCATCCATGACTGCTTTAAAAGCCGCCCGCAGAGCCACCTCCGTTTTACCATAGCCCACATCGCCGCACAAAAGCCGGTCCATGGGAATTGGTTTTTCCATATCTGCCTTAATCTCCTCAATCGCCTTCAGCTGATCCGGTGTTTCCTCAAAGGGAAACCGTTCCTCAAACTCACGTTGCAATTCCGTGTCCGGCGAATAGGCATATCCGTTGGTAATCTTTCGCAGCGCATACAGGCGGATCAGTTCCTCCGCCAATTGGGTAATAGCCGTGGAAGCTTTGGTTTTCATCCGTTTCCAGTCTGCGCCGCCCATTCTGGAAAGCCTGGGGGTAATCCCCTCACTGCCCACATACTTGTGCAGACGGCCGACCTGATCTACCGGTACATACAGCCGGTCGCTGCCCGCATACTGTAACAGCAGGTAATCCCGGTGCATACCGTCCACCAGCATGGTTTCCACTCCAATATAACGGCCGATGCCGTGTATATCATGTACTACATAATCGCCGCCCCTGATATCGGTAAAATACTGAATCTGAGCGCCTTTATGTTTTGATTTGAAGCGATGGCGCCGTTGCAAACCGTAAATATCGTTTTCGGTCAGCAGCAACCAGTCTTCATTCCAGAACCGGAAGCCGTTGAACAGTTCCCCAAATCCGACATTTACTTTATGAGCATCTTCCGGCCCGTCCTCCAGACAAACAGACGGTATCCCCCGTTGTTGCAGGCTCTCCGCTATCCCCCTTGCCTTAAGCACCGTATTCATCATGATGTAGGGCTGGACCCCTCCGTCCAGCAGATTCTGCAAATCCTCGATCAACCGGTCGATACTGCGGTTATAGGAGGTAACCCTGCGTACCGGCACCTGCATATGGATAAAATCCGTAAAGCAATTGGTATCCAAAGCAGAAACTGCAACTCTGGCCTGCTTTTCTTCCATCTCCCAAATCTCATCCGGGTTCCACAGTTCGTCCTGATACGTCAGCCCTTCTTTATACAAGTGTGTCAGCGTTTCCTTCATCTGCATGGGTTCATCTATGACAAACAGCGTATCCGCCACCCCATAGTCCCTCAGGTACGCATCAAACCTGTCTTCATTCTGTACGTTCAGTGGAGCGATTTTCAGATTATCGACATTTCCCAGCGAACGCTTTGTTTCCATATCATACAGACGGATACCGTCAATGTCTGCGTCAAACCACTCAATACGGGCGGGGTTCGGACTGTTCAGGGGAAATACATCGATGATGCCACCCCGTACCGAAAATTGTCCGATAGTATCTACCTCATCGGTACGTTCATACCCAATGGCAGCCAGTTTTTCAATAATCTGTCCCTGTTCCATCGTCTCGCCTGTCGTAAGCACCAGACTGTTCCGGGACATCCCGGACGGACGTGCCTGCTTCTGCAGCAACGCTTCTGCTGTAACGAACACGATTCCCTTTTCTTCGCCACCGATCATGCGCAGGGCAGCCGCCCGCCCTGCCTGGATTTCCAGATTCCGGGTATCTGCCTGTACCCTGGGCAGATTCGTGGGATAAAACTCCTGTACCGGCACTTCCGGATACAAATAAGAAAACGTCTGCCTGTACTCCCTCACCGCGTCGCGTCCGGATACCAGAAGCACCAGTGTTTTCGCCTTCACTGCCTGTTGCAGGGCGCACAAATACAAGGCTTTGACGGTTCCGTCCAGCCCTGCCAGCACACAGCTTTTTTTCTTTTTATACAACGCCGCTGCGTCCTTCACTTCCTTAACCGCAGTCAGACGTTCCAATAAGCGTTCTTTCATGAATATTAATGTCCCAAGCTAATCACAAAAAGAGGTCAGGGCAAGGCCGTGACCTCTGTAATATGGTAACACAAATTATTACTAAACTCAACGTTGAATGAAGATCGTTTTACGGAAAATTCACATCACAGAACCCTTTCGCTATTTTCCCAGCTTCGCTTCAATAGCCGCCAGCCTGGCTTCCAACTTCGCATTCTGCTCTTTGATAGCTGCATTTTCCGCTTCCAGGGTTTGAATCTTTGCTTCCTGCTCCGCATTAGCTTTCATCTGTTCTTCCAGCACTGCTTCCTGTACCCTCAGCTGCTTTGCCATCACTGCCTTGCTCGTAGTAAAGCCTTTATCCAGCGCAATAGAGATACCTGCGTTCACCATGTTCTCACCATTGCCCATGCTGCCGCCGATGCTGAACATCAGGTTATCCTGCGGACGGTAGAACAGGCCCATGTCCCGTATAATATGATCGTCAATGACAGGGCCAGGACGATCCCCAGCCCTATCATGAAATACTTTTTCATAGGTACCCCCATATAATGAAATGTAACCGAATAAAGAAATTTCTAATCATTTCATTATATCACAAAAAAAGAAGCTGCCAAAGCAGCTTCCCGCTTTATACCGTTTTCTTACAGATTTTCTTTCAGGAATGCCTCCAACGCTGCGGCAGCTGCCGCCTCATCAGCACCTTCTGCTGCCACGGTGATCGTTTCTCCCTGTTTTACGCCCAGGCCCATCACAGCGAAAAGTTTCTTCAGGTCAGCTTTCTTCTCTCCTTTAGCTGCCGTCAGGCTGCTGGCAAACTTTTTGGCTTCTTTAACCAGTGCTCCCGCCGGCCTCGCATGGATTCCCACCGGATCTGTAATCGTATAAGTGAATGTTTTCATCGACGCATCCCTTTCTTTTATACTGCTGTAACGAATGTCACTCTGCTCTTTTCCTGCTTTCATCCCGTAAATCCAACTGGCGCACTTTGTTCCGCAGCGGTAATATGCTGGCGGCAGGAACTGAAAGCTCATCAATGCCCATTCGCAAAAACGTTTCCGTCAGAGACAGGTCGGCACCCAGCTCGCCGCAGATGCCCACCCAGATACCCTCTTTATGTGCATTTCGCACCGTCATCCCGATAAGCCGCAACACCGCCGGGTGATGGGGATCAAAAAACGCGCCCAGCCTGGTTTGCTGCCGGTCAATGGCCAGCGTGTACTGGGTCAGGTCGTTGGTTCCCAGGCTGAAGAAATCCACTTCTTTGGCCAGCTCGTCGCTGATCAGGGCCGCCGCCGGTGTTTCAATCATTATTCCGGTCTCAATGGATCCGGCACAGGGGATCCCTTCCGTTTTAAGCTGTGCCATTACCTCCCGCAGCAATGCCCTGGCCTGCCGTACCTCGTCCAAGGAAATAATCATAGGGAACATGATTGCCAGATGTCCGTAAACAGAAGCCCTGCATAAGGCCCGCAGCTGGGTTTTGAAAAGTTCCGGCCGGGTCAGGCAGAGACGTATGGCCCGCAGGCCAAGTGCCGGATTTTCTTCCGGATCAAGCGCAAAGTAGTCTGCCTTCTTGTCCGCCCCGATATCCAGCGTACGGATCACTACCCGTTTGCCCCCCATGGTTTCCAATACCTCTTTGTAAACAGCAAATTGTTGCTCTTCCGTGGGGTAATCGTCGTTTTCAAGATACAGGAACTCGCTCCGGAACAGACCGATGCCTTCCGCGTCACCGTCAATCACACCCGGCAGATCCGCCATATGGCCCGCATTGGCGTACAGCAACACGTTCTGCCCATCCCTGGTCACACTTTTCTTGCCCCGGACCTGCTCCAAAAGCACCCGTTCCTGCTGTTCCTTCTCATGTTTTTCCCGCATAACGGCTAGAGTTTTCTCATCCGGATCCACATACACTGTCCCGGTAAAACCGTCTACAACTGCCGTTTTCCCATTCCATTCACGGTCAGGATCCGCCCCGGTTCCGATTATCATGGTAAGGCCCAGGTTCCTGGCCAGAATAGCCGTATGGGACGTGGAGCTCCCCGCGGACAGCACAACGCCCAAAATCTTGTCTGTGTCCAATTGCATCATCTCGCCGGGAGCCAGGTCATCTGCTGCCAGGATCACCTTATCGCTGACAGAAAAGGAATCCGGTATCCCGCGCAAAACCCGGCCCACCCGTTGCGAAATGTCAAGCACGTCTACAGCCCGTTCCCGCAAGTACTCATCCTCCATACCGCGGAACATGGCAGCCAGCTCTTCCGCTGTCTGCGCAACGGCGGCTTCCGCACTCAGCCCTGCTTCCCGGATGCGCTCTTCCACGCCCTCCGTATATTCGTCGTCCTCCAGCATCATCTGGTGAATATCAAATATAGCCGCGTCTTCCTCTCCCACCGTTGCCAGCGCTTTGTCATAGAGACGACGCAGCTGCGCAAGGGCTTCCGCCCGGGCCGACCGGAAACGGGCCAGTTCTGTTTCCGGGTTCCGTACGCCTTTAACTTCTGCACCGGTCATATTTCGTTGAAACACCGCCAGCGGCCCGATGCAGATTCCACCACATATTGGCTTTCCTGTTATCGTAAGCATAAAGTCTCACCTCTTTTGCTCCCGCTGTTCCAGACCATGCCGTGAGATATTCGGCAATTAAAGTCATGTGTCACAGTATCTTTTCTAAAAAACACCCTCACTCCAAAACCATGTTCAGAGTGAGGGTCTGGATCTACCTATTTTTCAATCGTTAACGCTGCCGCAATAAAGTCACGGAACAACGGGTGTGCTTTTGTAGGACGGGATTTGAATTCCGGATGGAACTGGCAGCCCAGGAACCAGGGATGTTCCGTCTGCGGAAGTTCTACAATTTCTACCAGACGGTCGTCCGGGGAAATGCCGCCCAGCACCAGACCGTGTTCAGTCAGAACATCCCTGTATTCATTATTAAATTCATAACGGTGACGATGACGTTCATACACCAGCGGCTGTCCGTACGCTTTATCCGTCAGGGTGCCTGGATATACCTTGCAGGGATACAGACCCAGGCGCATGGTGCCGCCTTTGTCTTCAATGTCAACCTGATCCGGCATCAGGTCGATCACCGCCGGAACCTCAGCCTTGAACTCGCTGCTGTTGGCGTCTTTCAGGCCGCAGACATTCCTTGCGAACTCAATGACCGCGCACTGCATGCCCAGACAGATGCCAAAGAACGGGATTTTGTGTTCACGGGCGTAACGTACAGCGGAAATTTTCCCTTCGATCCCCCGGTCGCCAAAGCCTCCGGGAACCAGAATGCCACCTACACCTTTAAATACTTCGTCCAGATCGGTATCTTTCGCTTCAATATGCTCCGCATTTACCCAGCGGATATCCAGCTCTGCTTCATTATGCAGGGCCGCATGCTTCAGAGACTCCGTGATACTGATATAGGCGTCCTGCAGTTCTACGTATTTGCCAACGACGGCAATAGTCACCTTCTTGTCGTAATGTTTCAGGATCCGTTTCACCATGTCGTGCCAGCCGGACATATCCTTCGGTTTTAATGGCATATCCAGCTTCTGCAGAACAATATCATCCATGTGCTGTTCTTCCAGCAGCTGCGGCACTTCGTAAATGCTCTTGGCCGTCAGGTTCTGGATGACCGCTTCCTTGTCCACGTCACAGAACATGGCCAGCTTGGCAATCATATCCTCGGACATGGGATGCTCGCTGCGGCATACCAGGATATCCGGCGTAATACCGATGCTGCGCAGTTCCTTGACGCTGTGCTGGGTGGGCTTCGTTTTCAGCTCCCCGGCTGCGCCGATATACGGAACCAGCGTCACATGGATGTACAGCACATCATTCTTGCCCACATCCTTTTTTACCTGGCGGATCGCTTCCAGAAACGGCAGGCTTTCAATATCGCCCACCGTGCCGCCGATTTCCGTGATCACGAAATCCGCATTGTCATTATTGCCTACCCGGAACACCCGGGATTTAATTTCATTGGTAATATGGGGAATGACCTGCACCGTACCGCCCAGATAATCGCCCCGCCGTTCTTTCGTAATCACAGACTGGTAAATTTTGCCGGTCGTCACATTGGAACTCTTGGACAGGTTGATGTCAATAAAACGTTCATAATGGCCCAGATCCAGATCTGTTTCGGCCCCATCGTCTGTAACGAATACTTCCCCATGCTGATACGGGCTCATGGTACCCGGGTCAATGTTAATATACGGATCAAATTTCTGTACCGTAACCTTATATCCTCTGCTCTTCAATAAACGGCCCAAAGAAGCCGCGGTGATTCCCTTTCCCAGTGAAGAAACCACGCCGCCTGTCACGAAAATATACTTGGTAGCCATTGCTATACCCGTCCCTTCTGATCCGTAATCGTATACTTTGCCGACCAAAACACTTCACATATACAATTCCCGTTCGCAAAAATAAATTACATTTATCACTATTATAGAAATAAAATCAAGGAAACTCAAGTCAAAATTTACAGCCTTGCAAAATCCGT
>OCTX012287222.1_pt1 | contig 20993 bp, 13 predicted proteins | sample 1539691 | NCBI WGS metagenome assembly OCTX01 (sample SAMN02144231, study PRJEB22623) | gut metagenome | biome: sheep rumen | host: Ovis aries | place: New Zealand
GTCAGAAATCCGAATCCGTAGCCGAAAAGCTGAACGAACGACGATTTCACTGAGAGGTAGCCGATGACGAGCGACTTGTTCTTGATGCTGGAGTCTACGAATACGAGAAGAATATAGAGCAGAACGGGCAGCAGAGGAAGCACCCACCATCCCACATGGGTCTTGCCCACAGGAAATCCCTGGCAGAAACTCTCGCCCATCGATGGATTCAAAGCCAGCAGTCGAAGCACCACGGCAGAGACAATGAGCAGAATCACTCCAACGGTGAACACCATCGGGAGCAGATGGACAATCTTGAGCGTGCCGGGATGGCGTTTCGTCAGGTTGATGCGTGCGATTCCTGAGTTGAACACCTGCTTGAAGAACTTGTCGAGATTGGTGCGGCGCTTGTGCCACACCCACGCGTCGGGGTATAGGCGGGTGGTGTAGCCATGCTCCAGAATCCTGTAGCTGAAGTCGATGTCCTCTCCGAAACGCATCTTGGAAAAGCCGCCCAGCGCATTGTAAACCTCGCGTTTCACCCCCAGGTTGTAGGAGCGGGGATGGAACTTGTCGAGCTTAGCCTTTCCGCCACGGATGCCGCCAGTGGTGAAGAATGAGGTCATCGAGTAGGAGATGGCTTTCTGCATGTCGGTGAAGGAGTCATGGGCACGGTCCGGACCGCCGAAGGCATCGCAGGGATGCTCGTCGAGGCTCTTCTCTACGGCCGACATATAGCCTTCTGGCAACACCACGTCAGAGTCGAGTATGATGACATACTCGCTGCCCGAACGCTCCACGCCGTAGTTGCGCGAAGGACCGGGTCCGGAGTTCTCCTTTGCATAATAATGGATGTCCAGACGGTCGGCATATTTGTCGGCCACATCCTTGCAGGGTTTCTGCGAGCCGTCCTCCACGAGAATCACGTCGAAGTCCTGCAGCGTCTGTTTCGTCAGGCTCTCCAGCAGTTCCTCAACTTCGTCCGGGCGGTTGTATACTGGTACAATGATGGAGTATTTTGGCATGTTTTTGTTTGTTTTTATTGGTCAGACAGGTCAGACGAGTCAGACAGGTCAGACAAGTCGGACAGGTCAGACAGGTCAGACAAGTCAGACAGGTCGGACAGGTCCGATTTTTCTGAGTACTCTGCATACTCTGATTATTCTGATTACTCAGACCTCTCTCTTGTCAGATGTCGTCACGAGGGTCGCGTTTTGTCAGGTCGCCTACGTAGATCACGTTCACCTTCCCTTCCTCGTCGATAAGCAGTTTGATGCTTTCGTCGTGGGTGTTGTGCAGCAGGATGGTGTGGTGGGGCAGCACTTCTCCGGCAGATGTGTTGGTCAGGGTAGAGCCTGGATATTTCTCAAGGATTTTCTGCTGAAGGTCGCCCATGATGTTGACGGCCGATGGCAGGTCGTAATCTCCGACTATCTTCGCTACTGCGCTTCTCACTTTCTTCGACGGTTGCTGCCTGTATAGCAGCACCTCGGCAGGGTAGCCCGCGAAACTGCCGTTCTTGTACACGTCTCCTATCTTGTGGGAGAAGGAGCGCATGAAGCCTTTGTCCTTCAGTTCCTTGTCGAATTTCGACACTTTGTTGCCCAACTCTACACCCATGAAACTCAGGTGCTGGCCATAGCAACAGGCCATACAGAACATGGACAGAATGGTAAAAATCAGTCGTCTCATAGCCTTTTTTTCAATTATTTGGCGAATTTACGAATTTTTGCTGACAATTTCGCTGAAAAGTAATAAAAAACTTATCCGCCCTCTCTTTTTTGGGTAAATTTGTGCTGTATTAAGAAGAAAATCTATGTAGGAATAAAGAGTTTTAAATTCCCCAAAAAGAAAACAGTGAATTCTTTGTTGCTGGAGATGGCATCCACGTTTCAAGACAATGACTATGACAAAAAAGGAACACCCCTTAAAAAAGCCATTGCTGATTTGTTTTCCAGCAATGGCTTTTTCTTCGTCCTGTGTTTGTAGGGTTGTTAGCCGATATAGAAATGGACCGTTGTCAATGTCCCTTGTAGTACTTCAAGGCTTCCGGCAACCATCCCTGTATTTGCTTGATGCGCTTGGCGTCGGACGGGTGGTCGCTGAAGATGGAGCTGCCGCCGCCTGTTGACGCCGCTGCCATTCGCTGCCAGAATGTGACGGCGACGCGTGGGTCGTAGCCGGCCATGGCTGCGAAGATGAGTCCGATGTGGTCGGCTTCGCTCTCCTGGCTGCGCGAGAATCCTGACGACCATGCCTCTGCACCTACGCCCAGTGCGGCAGTACCCAGCTGGGTCAGGTCGCTGCTCACTCCGGCTGCGGATGCCACTCCGCTGAGAATCGACATGCCGTACTGCTGCTTGTATGCGTTGCTCATTCGCTCGGCGGAGTGCTTCGCCACGGCATGAGCAATCTCGTGGCCGAGCACGATGGCCAGCGAGGCTTCGTCTTGGGTCACAGGGAGCAGGCCGTCGTAAACCACAATCTTGCCGCCGGGCATACAGAAGGCGTTAACTGACTTGTTCTCAACGAGGTTGAACTCCCATTGGTAGTTTGCCACCTCGCTGCCCAGGCCGTTGGCGTTCAGATAGTTCACTACGGCAGTGGCCAGGCGCTGGCCAACTCGTTTCACCATAGCGGTCTGCGCTGCGTTGCTCGAGGGCTTGGCCTTCTGCATATACTCTTTATATTGCTGACCACTGAGACTCAGGATTTGCTGGTCGCTAACCAGTAAGTTTTGCTTGCGCCCTGTCACTGGCACATGCGTAGTTGTGCCGCACCCAACCAATATGGCGGCTACGGCAGCAACAAACAATGATTTAATGCTTTTCTTCATGTTTTATGATTTTTGTTAATGTTGAAATCTGTGTGTGCAAAAGTCTGTTTTGCAGTCCTTTGGCATGTAGACAATGATGGAAGTCTGCATTAAGCCAATAATAGATTTTTTTACGACTGCTAAATTACAGCTTTTTTTTGAGATGACAAAGATTTTTCTCACTTTTTTGATTCCTTATTCAGACGACTTCTATTTGTCATCTATACAGAATTCAACTTTTAACATTCTTTTTTTAACTAAAACTACACTCAGCACTCTCTTGTCAAATCCTCTATCTGCTGAATCAAGTCGTCGTTGGTGCGCTGCATTTTCAGGTAGATGCGGACTCCGATGGTTCCTCCGATGAGTGCTCCGATCCCCATGCTGATCATCATCATTTTCGCATATTCTTTGGAGATGTTGTTGCTTCCAGAGGTATAGACCTCATACATCAGCCAGGCAACCCAAAGTACCACGACAATCAGTCCGATGATAGTCTGCGTCTTCCTGATTTTCTTCATCTTGACCAGTTTCTGAGACAGCTCCAGGAGGTTCTCGTTCATGATGGACTTGTCGGACAGACGGTTCACGTAGAAGTCCATGATGGAAGAGACGGCCACCATCACCACCGTGAAGGCATAGAACCACCATGAAATCAGCCCTTGGTATACCATACCGAGGAAGCACACTGCCACGAAGGGAATGCTCAGCAGCGCTATCCACCTGTATTTGTTGATCCACGACATTCTTGACTTCATGGTATGTCGCAGCATCTGCTGGTTCACGATTTCCTGCTTGTCCAGTTTCTGTTTGAGTATGTCCATCTGCTTGCGCATCTGCTCCAGCTCTTGCATATCTTTGTTTGTTTCCATAATCTTTTGTTTTTATTGAGTTAGTCTAAATAGCCAAAATAGAATAATAACCAAATAAATAATAAATCGTAAATAGTAAATCTAAATCATCAATACCCTTTCTTCCACGTAGCTAAATAGCCAAAATAGAATAATAACCAAATAAATAGTAAATAGTAAATTGTAAAATCGTAAATATCAATCACATTTTCTTCAGTTGCTCCTTGATGCGGAACAGTCTCACCGACACGTTCTTCGTTGAGATACCCACAATCTGTCCGATTTCCTCGTAGCTCATGTTCTCGAGCCACAGCAGGATGATGGCGCGGTCGAAGGGCCCCAGCTTGTTGATACGTTGTCGCAGCATGTCCACTTGCCGCGTGTCTTCGTCTTGGTCGGCGAACAGGTTGATGTCCATCGACAGGGGGATAGTGGCTTTTTTCTTCTTCTTGCGGTCCTGGCTGATGCAGGTGTTCAGGCTCACGCGGTAGACCCAGGTGCGGAGGTTGCTTCGGCCTTCAAAGCTCTCATATCCATTCCACAGATTGATGAGGATTTGTTGGAACAGGTCGTTCACCTCTTCCTCGTCCTTCGAGAACATGTAGCATACGGTATATATCGTGCTCTTTTGTTCTTTCACCATCCGGGCGAACTCCATTTCTGATTTGTTCATTGTATTCTTTTTAATTATTAAATTCAAGTCTGTCTCAACTCAAATTTCGTTAAATTTTAAATATTCAACTGACCATTAGACGCACTTGCGCCAGAAAAACTACACAAAACTACAAAAAAAACGGACAACACCAGAAAAATGTTGTCCGAATGATGATGTTTCTGTCTCACCAGAGGCTGCCTTTCTTCTCTCTGTCCATGGCGTTCTGGAATTCGATGAACTCTTCTTCCTCTTCTTCCCGTTCTTTGGCTTCGGCTATCCCTGGTCCGCCTTGTCCGCCGCCCGAGAGTGTTTCGCATACGAGGTGTGAGGTGATGATTCTTTCGATTGATGACTCTGGAGAGACATATTCTTTCTTGCGTTTCATTGTTTTTTAATTGGTTATGTTGTTTGGTAGTTTTTTTATTATTTAACAAGTATTTTTTTTCCGTTTGTGATGTATATGCCCTGCATCGGCCTGCTCACTCGTTGCCCTGCAAGGTTGTAGTAGATACCGTCTGGTTTTCTGCAGTCTGTGTTGACAGTGCTGATTCCTGTAGGTTCGCCTTCTACGACGTTCAGTTTTGTTGCTGTCGTCTGGCCCTCGTCGTGGCGGTAATAGATTCGGAAGGGTTGAACTTCAAGCACTCCCTCGCTCTGCCAGAACTGGTCGTGAGCGATGTAGTATGCGGGGGCTTCGCTGGCTATGTTGTATGTGGAGCTGTAACTTCCAACTGCGGCCCATCCTTCTGCCTCAGTCAGGCTTTGGTTCTGCTCCTCTTCTGTTCCTGATCCGGTTCCTTTGACCATGCTGAAACTGACGTTGTTGCCATTGGACTGCAGGCGTTTGAATGTGACGGGGGTGTTGGCTGGGGCTTCAGCGGCCTCCACGAAATACATGTTGTCGTTGCTCACGCCACGCAGTTTGTAGAACTGGATGAAGTCATTGCTTTCCACCTTGAACGGCAGTATGACGGCTCCCCATAGGTAGGTGGGCATGCTCCTCATATAGCTTGCGTTGCCGATGGCGAATGATGGTGCGTCGCATCTGAAGGAGTATCCGTCGTAGAGCACAAGGTTGCTGATGCTGTTGTCAGCCAGGTTGTTGTTCAGCGCTCCGGAGCTGGTGTAAATGGCTTTGGCCGACTTGACCACGGTGTTGGGGTTGGCCACGATGATGTCGCAGGTCACGGGCAGCGTGGTCTCCACGAGGTTGTCCTCTGTGTCGCTGGTGCTGACGGACTCGTAGTATGCTGTGCCGTCGCTGTCTTTGATATAATAAAGGTGTACGTCGTCGATGCTCATCCACGAAGTGCCTTCCATGTCGAATGCCACGGTCAGTAGTCCGTCTTCTTCCACCTGGGCAGTCACCGATCCCCATTGCCATCCCCTGCAGGTGCTGTTCTGGCTTGAGAATCCTCGGCTGCTGTCGTAGGGCATCTGCACGCCGTTGGTGTTGATCTGTGCCACGCTGGTGTTGTTGTTGCCTGTGCCGGTGAACGTGGCGCCTTTCGTGTCATTCAGCCTGGGGGTGATTTTCCCGCCGTTGTTGGCGCGTAGCGCAGCCACGAGCTTGTAGGTTCCTGCCGGCATGTTGCTCACCTGCTGGTAGATCGTGCCGTTGCTTGTCCGCTCCTGGTAGCCGTTCACGCCGCCTCCACGCCAGCTCTCCGAGAGCCATCCGATGAGGCTTGCGTCCTTCCATTTCCCGCTCTCTTCGCACGTGGGGTCCTGTAGCAGGAAGGTGGCGTCGCCGCCGTTGGCTATGATGTTGGCTTTGTTCACGGCTGTCTGGTCGGTGCTCTCCATTTGCTCGATGCGGAAGTTGTCGAACATCACGCAACTGCCTCCCGACTGCCATGTGATGGCTACAGTGGGCTGTACGTCCTGCTCGCTGTCGAGCGTGAAGTCCACACTGACGGTGCGCCATTCCATCGTGGGGATTATGCCGGCTGAGCCTTGGGTGAACGTGACGCTGCTGGCGCTTTTTCCGGCGCATGAGAGCACGAAGGATGAGGCTGCGCTGTTGGCGTATGCCGACTTGTAGTCGCATTTCAGCCGGTAGTTTCCGGCTGGCAGCGTCTCGGATCCAGCTTGCAGCGTTGTGCTGCCTGTGCTCCATCCTTGACGAAGGTAGTAGGCCTGTGTGCCGTCGGAGATGGTGCCCACTTTCCCGAAGTTGTTGTCGGTGTAGCAGTCGGCGGTCACAAGAAGTTTGGTCACAGCGGCTCCGCTTACGGTCCATTCCTTTGGGTTGTCGCATGTGTAGCCGCGCAGGCCGTCGGAGGCGTTGGTCACATTTTGGAGATGGCTGATGTCATCTTCTTCGAAAGAGGGGTTTTTTTTTATGAGGTTCTCTTTTTCTTCTTCCTGTATCTCTTCGTCGTTCTCCTCTCCGTAGATGCCAATTTGGTTGATGCTCACCTGTGTGCTTCCCAGCAGTTGCAGTTTCACGAACCGTGTGTTCAGCGCCTTGAAGGTCAGGGTCATCGTGCCGTCGCTCTCGGTTGTGGTGGTCACGTCTGGAATGGGGGTGTAGCTTCCTTCGCTTGTGGCATAGGAGGCAACCACGGTGGATGGTCCGTTTTGGCCGCTCTGGGGCTTGACGGTGATTTTGTCAATCTTATATTGGTTGCGAAGGTTGACGATGAGTTGCTCTTGCCCGTTCGATGCGTTGTTCAGCGTCTTGTAGTAGCTGTCGGTGTCGTTGTCAATCACGCTGAAGGGTAGGTGTGCACCGTCGTAGCTGTATGCGTCCACCGACTTGCCGTACGCCACGTTGCGGTAATTTCCAGGGAAGGGGGCGCTGACCACGCTGATGTTCCCTCCTGACAGTCTCACGTAAACAGACGTCAGTGAGGGAACGCTGACACTGCTGCTGTGGGCGGCCCCGTCTTCATCGATGATGGTGACGGTCAGGCTCTGTGCGCTTTTTCCTTCGTTCATGAGGTAGGCGGCTCGGCTGTTGCCGTCTTCCTGCACGGCTTTCAGCGCTGTGGCGCCCTTTACGAATATTTTCAGTTCGTTGGCTATGTTGAAGTTCCTGGCGCAGTGGAAGGTGCTGGTGGCGTTGTTGCCGGCGATGTCAGTCACTTGAGTGAACACGGGTGCTCCTTCTGGGCAGCTGACGGTGAGGTTTTCCCATGGCGTGTCGTCGTCAGCGAAGAGGTTTGCCAGTATCATGTAATAAGTTCCGTCGGGGTCGGGCACGAGCAGTCCGTGCCATCCTTCCGGCCAGCTGCTTTCCGTCGTGAGGTCTTTCACCTTGCTCTGAAGAGTGGCGGTCTGCTCAGCGGTCACCCCTGTGTAGTAGACGAATCCGCGAATGTGGTTCATCGACGTGCCCACGGCGCTGCTGCTGCCGTTGTAGCTGGGGTAGATTTTTGCGGTCATGATGGAGTTGTTGTTGCTCTTGTCGCCGAAAGCGCCGGTCACGGTCTCTCCGTGCTTGGTGACGACGAATCCGAGGTAGTTGTCGATGTTCGACCAAGGGCTGGTCCAGGTTGCGTAGCTGCTGCCGTCGGTCGTGACGTTTCCTCCCTGGTAGTAGATGGTGCGTTGGGTGTTGGTGAATTCGTCCACCGAGATGCCCATCAGTCCGCCTTGTTCGGAGCTGACGGTCGTGGCGCTGTTTGCTTTGAGCGCGTCGATGAGGATGACGGCGTTTCCGCTGGTGGCATAGAGGCAGAATGCCTGTGGTATGTTGTTGAAGCTGACCACACCGTTCATGGCGTAGGCGTCGGGGTACATGGCGTATTTTCCCGGAACGCTGACAGTGTAGTCGGCCTTGCTGTAGACGCCGAGCAGGTTGCCGGTGTGGTGGGTACGGAAGGGCACCATGATTTTTGCTTTGTCCACGCTGTTGGGCACGATGACTCCGGAATAGTCGGGCAGCGACGTGTTCCATGAGAAGCAAGTAAAGCGGTCTTTCGACATGCTTCGGATGATGTTCTGTGACGGGAAGTATTTGGTCTTGGCGTAGTTCTCGCGTAATTCCTCCCATGATGACGGATTGATGTCAGCCGTGGGCATCACCTCGTGCATGAGGTAGGTCATCATCACTCGGTGTGCCTCCACGCCCATGCGCCGCTGTGCCACGTCGGCTCTCAGCAGCCATGACCCGTCGGTGGTTGTGGTCTGACGTGCCTTGATGTTCTTGTAGGCCAGGTTTTCCAGCAGCAGCGCGTTGCGGTCGCGGTTGAAGCAGGCCTGGGTAGTGTACGACGTGATTTGGTCGAAGAGGAAGAGGCTCCAGTCGTTTCCGTTAGGCATGGCCAGTTCTCCGTCTGAAGTTGCCAGCCAGTTGAGAACCTGGTCCATTACCTCCTGGTTGTTGTGCATCAGGGTGTTCGACTGCCATTTCTCCGTCCCTGTGGTTCCCATCTGGAACATCTTCAGGGCGAGAGCCGCCTCTCCCAGCTCCTGCATCACCACGTTCTGGTAGCTGGTGTGGAACATATTGTGGTTCTGAAGCGTGTAGTCGTCGTAAAGGTTTTTCCCTTTGAAGAGGTCGGCTGCGCTTGTCCCGTTGTAGTTGGGGTCAATAGGGCTGATCTTCTGGGCGTCCTTGGCGTGGGAATAGCTGTTGACAGCGAAGAGCCGCATCCGCTCATACCATTGCCCGGCCAGCTCGTCATCAGGGAAAAGGCCCAGAGTGGCGGCAAGGATGTCCACTTCCCATCCGTTCTCTTCCGACTTCGTGTCGCCAGCATAGCCAGTGGGTATGTTTCGGCCCAGTTCATAGTTGCACTCGGCTTTCAGCATGGCATGGATATAGTCTTTCTGTCTGTCGCTCAGCTTGTTCCACTGGAAGAAGGCTGAATAGGCCACGGACATGGCCCAGAGGCTGGACTCCCACTGGTTGTCGCTCGTGCTTACGGAGCCCCAGTATTTGTTGCCACTGCATACTTTCAGCTTGTTGGCCTTGTGGGTGGAGTATGCGAAGATGAGCGACTTCATGGCCATGTCCTCGATGTCGGTCCAGCTTACGCCTGCCGGCAGGGTCACGCCAGCAGGCTTTCCGTATTTCACAAGGAACGCGCACACCATCGACAGGTCGGCATTGGGACGCACGCCCTGCTCATTGGCGGCAGCGGTGTTGTTGCCCTCTGCCGAGAAGAATCCGCAGGACTCGTTGACGGAGTTGGGCGCCTGGGCGTTGTTCCAGTTGTTCTTCATATAGAGTGAGAAGTCGGCAAGCATCTGCAGCATGTCGGCTTTCATCTCGTTTTCGCTTACGAATGTGCTGGTCAGCACTCCTTCGGTCGGACTCTGTGCGTGCAGCTGGGCCGTCGGCATCAGCAGGGCCAGAGCGAGTGCCAGGATTGTTGTCAGTTTTTTCATATTGTCAGTAATTAGTCGTAGTTCATGCATGTTGGCTAATAATCCCGATTTTGTCAGCTCTTAGAAATTCAATTTGTCATGCAAATTTAGTAAAAATAGTGCAAAATAATGTTTTAATTCCCGTTTAAAATTATTTACAAGATAAATTTTAGGCAGTTGAACGATTTTTTGTTATATTTGCATGACAATTTTAAAAATGTTTTTTGGGGGGATTCACTATCCTCGAAGAATCGAAATCTCGAAACATCGAAGAACTCGAAGCCTTGAATCCTCGAGGAATCGAAACCTCGAAGAAGCCCAAACTACATACTAAAATCACTCTCAACTCTAAAGTAAACTCAACTCTCAACTAAAAATACAACATGAAGAAATTATTTATGACCATCTGCATGGCCCTGGCGTTCCTGTCGGGCTCTGCACAGACAGCGAAAGTGGGCGGGCCCGACGGCAAGCTCCAGTTGGAATTTGAAGTCAGTGCCGGCACGCCGGCTTATTCCGTGATTTACGACGGAAAGACTGTCATCGAGAAGTCCCCGCTGGGATTCATCTCCAATATGGGCGACTATGCCTCTGGCATACAGCTGGTGAAGGCCGACGACGTGGTGAAAGTGGAGAAGTCTTACGAGCTGAACCGCTCGAAGCGCCGCTTTTGTGAGTACAAGGCCAACGCGCTGCGTGTCAACCTGAAGAACGCCAAGGGGGGCGAGTTCGCAGTCCTGTTCCAGGTGTCCAACAACGACATCGCGTTCCGTTACGAAATCAAGCCGCTGAAAGAGACGCGGGCGTTCAGGATGATGGAGGAGAAGACCGCATTCGATTTCCCTGACGGAACCACCACCTTCCTCTGCCCTCAGAGCGACGCGATGATAGGGTGGAAACGCACGAAGCCCAGCTATGAGGAGGAATACAAGGCCGACGAGCCGATGACATCGCGTTCGCAGTATGGCCATGGCTACACCTTCCCCTGCCTCTTCAAGGTGGACGGCGGCAGCCGGTGGGTGCTCATCTCCGAGACGGGCAACGACAGCCATTTCTGCGGGTGCCGTCTCAGCGACTATCAGCCGGAGGGACGCTACAAGATTGAGCTCCCTATGGCAGAGGAGAACAACGGCAACGGGTCGCTTGAACCGGCGTTCACGCTGCCCGGTGCCACTCCTTGGCGCACCATCACCGTGGGTAACACCCTGGCTCCCATCGTGGAGACCACCATTCCGTTCGACGTGGTGGAACCGCTTTACGAGCCCAGTCAGGAGTACAAGTTCGGACGTGGCACGTGGAGCTGGATTGTGTGGCAGGACAACTCCATCAACTACAACGACCAGGTGCGGTTCATCAACCTCGCCAAGGCCATGGGGTATGAATATGTGCTGATCGACAACTACTGGGACACGAACATCGGCAAGGAGAGCATGGAGCGGCTCATTCAGTATGCCCAAAGCCAGGGAGTGGACGTGTTCCTGTGGTACAGCTCCAGCGGCTATTGGAACGACATCACGCAGGGCCCGACCGACCGCATGGACAACCCCATCGTGCGCAAGCAGTGGATGAAGTGGATGAAGTCGCTGGGCGTGAAGGGCATCAAGGTAGACTTCTTCGGAGGAGACAAGCAGGAGACCTTCCGGCTCTACGAGCAGATCCTCTCCGATGCCGACGACTACGGGCTTATGGTCATCTTTCACGGATGCACGCTGCCGCGTGGGTGGGAGCGTATGTACCCTAACTACGTGGGGAGCGAGGCAGTGCTGGCAAGCGAGAACATCTTCTTCCAGCAGCATTTCGCCGACCAGGAGGCGTTCAACGCATGCCTCCATCCGTTCATCCGAAATGCCGTGGGGTGCATGGAGTTCGGTGGTTGCTTCATGAACCGCCAAATCCATAAAGGCAACAAGGGCGGCAACGTCCGTCGTACTACCGACTGCTTCGAGCTGGCAACGACCGTGCTTTTCCAGAATCCAATTCAGAATTTCGCCATCACGCCGGAGAACTTGGAGGATGAGAAAGAGGGTGGGGCACCGAAGGCGTCGATGGACCTGCTCCGCGAGATTCCAACCACCTGGGAGAACACCGTCTTTATCGACGGCTATCCTGGCAAGTTCGTGGTTCTGGCACGCCAGCACCATTCCACATGGTATGTCGTAGGCGTGAACGCCACAGGCGAACCCCTCAAGCTCAACCTCAACCTCACCGCCTTCATCTCGAAGGGTGACAAGGTGCGGCTTTATAGCGACAACATGAAAGACCAGGACCCGGACTACGATGCCAAAAAGACCGTACTTTCTCCTGAGACCTTCCCTGTGACGATGGCCAAGGACGGAGGTTTCGTCCTCATCAAGTAATGCACAGTTACCCCCTTTGTAAACTCGACTTTGCGATTTTGGCTATGTCAATGCGTATAATGGTCAATGTTTGAGGTAAATATGGAAAATTACGAAAAAAAATATGGAAAATCGTACATAAAATTTTGACGTGTCGAATTAATGTTATATCTTTGCAATCGATTAGCACAAGCTAATCTAATAATTCTCCCCGATTCTCTATAATTTTTTTTAGTGTCGGCCGCGTTGAGAAACGCGCCGACACATTTTTTTATTTATGATTTACAAATTACGATTTAATTTCTACAGGTGGGTAGCATAAGCCCGACATGCTGTGTAACGGAGCTGTAGGAGGTGAAAAATCCGTTTTTACACGTACGTCGCTCCTGATACGTACGACAAATACCTGTTAATAAGTGTTGGGCCTGGTACATATCATTATCATTGTTGCGCAAAAACAACGGTTTTTCATTGTTGAACACCTGAAAAGTTGTAACTTTGCAAGTGGATGAGTGAAAGAACGCTTAAAAAGTCACGAGATGAACAGGGACTGCTTCTCCACATATATGTCGCCGCTGGGCCAGATGACGATGGCAAGCGACGGACAGAACCTTACCGGACTGTGGTTTGATGGCCAGAAACACTTCGGATCCACGCTCACGTTCCACTCGGTGCAGGCTGCCGACGTGCCGCTGTTTGGAGATGTTCGCCGTTGGCTCGACATCTATTTTTCAGGCCGCAACCCAGGCTTCATGCCTCCCGTACGCTTACGCTCTTCCGATTTCCAGATGCTGGTGTGGCGCCTGCTCCTCTCCATACCCTATGCCGCCACCACCACCTACGGTGCTCTTGCCCGCACCGTGGCGCAAGAGCGGGGTGTGGAGCGTATGTCTGCTCAGGCCGTGGCAGGAGCCGTGGCCCGGAATCCCATATCCCTAATCATCCCCTGCCACCGCGTTATCGCCTCCGATGGGTCGCTTGCCGGATATGCAGGCGGCCTACAGCGTAAGGAGTGGCTACTCACGCTCGAGCAGACAATGGGGGACCGTTTTGAAAAAACAATTCGGTTTTGATGTGTTTTTCATTGCATTTCAGTAAAATTGGTATCTTTCCGGATAATATATGTACCATGGAATAAAAATAATGTGCGTAAATTTGCATCGAAGAAATATCTATTGGTTCCACAAAATTACACGTAAGAATTATGAAGAGAATTATTCATTGTTTCCTATTGCTGGCAGCCATGTTTTTCGTGTGTTGCTCCTCTGAGGACGAAACCAAGGCCGAGACCCCTGTACCTGCACCGACACCGGCCTCAGAAAATACAACCGGCAAGACGCTTGTCGTCTATTATAGCTATACGGGCAACTGCCGCACCATCGTCAACACGCTGACGAGTCAGCTGACAGCAGACGTGGTTGAAATCCAGCCAGCCGACAAGACCCAACGCTACGAGGCAAATGGGTATGCCATCGGAACTCAGCTGCTCAACGCCATCAAAGCCAACCCGGGCAGTGCGTCCAGCTATCCTGCCATCGACCCTGTCAGCACGAGCCTTGACGACTATGACAACATCATCATCGTGACGCCGCTATGGTGGAGCCAGATGGCTGCCATCATGCAGACTTACCTTTTCCAGAACGCTGATGCGATGTCGGGCAAGCACGTAGCGATGATCGTGTCGAGCTCATCCAGCGGTATCAGCGGGGTGGTGGCTGACGCCAAGCGGCTTCTGCCCGACGTGGAGTGGATGGGCGACGCGCTGCATATCCGTGACGCCAACCGCAGCCAGGCTTCCTCTCTCATCGCCGACTGGCTTTCCGGTCTTGACCTCCAGAGGGCTTCTGCCCAGGTCATGAATATCACCATCGGCGGCAAGACCGTCAAGGCGACACTGGCAGACAACAGTTCTGCCCAGGCCCTGTATGAGGCGCTTCAGCATGGTCCCATCACCTACGACGCCCATGACTATGGCGACTTCGAGAAAGTGGGTGACCTGGGGCAGAGTTTCCCACGCAACGATGAGCCCATCACCACCCGCCCTGGCGACATCATCCTTTATCAGGGAAGCAGCCTCTGCATCTATTACGACACAAACTCCTGGAATTTCACCCGCATCGGACGCATTGAGGGGATGACTCAGGATGAAATCAAGGACTTTGTGCGTGCCGGAGAGGGTAATGTCAGCATCACGCTCTCCCTGGGCAATGCCACTGCCATTCACCAGGTGTCCTCAAACGCCGCGGCCCTCAAGGCGGAAGGCTATATATCCATAGGCGGTATGCGGGTGGCGTCGCCATCGAGAGGCATTTTTATCAAGGACGGAAAGAAAATGCTGATACTGTGATATCAGCTTGCTCTTAACATGCAGCCCGGTTATTCCGGGCTGTTTCCGTCTTTTCCCCTGTATTCCGACGGCTTTGATTATGAAATAGGGTGGCTGCCAATTTCTTTCTCTAAAAAACAATCCCCGGACAGCCTTCAAATCTGTCCGGGGAATATCATGTTTGTCCTGAAGAACAAAAAGTTATCTTCTTGGCTGTGGCGCAATAGGTGCTCCCATCTCCGAGTTTTCCTTGTCGTTGTCATCCAGCTTGAAGAGCATGAATGAGGGGTTCTTTGCAGTACATGGAGTCCACTTCCCGCCGTCTTTTCCGTTCGGGTCGCTGTATTTGGCGAAGTTCGTCCAGGCTGTGAGCATACGCTCAGCCAGGTCCCTGTCCCCCTGTGTCCACGGCCGCCAGCAGTGCTTGAGCGACTTGAACACGAACCAGAGGTCAGATGAATGGAACGCACCTCTCAGCCGGTTGGTGATGTCCGGGTGTTTCCCGTCGTCAGGCAGCGGCCTTGCAAACTCGTAAGCCCATGCCTTTCCACCTTTCTCTGCCCGTACCTTGCAGAACTCGGCGATGCCCGGTGCCATGTCTCCCATGTCGTTGAGTGTGTAGCCAATCATGTAAGGCACATCTGCAAGGGTGCCGTCGCGGGTGGCGTCGTCGAAGCTTTCCTTGCTCACATAGCCGTCGATGATAGGCCGGTTGATGAGATACATATCTTCTTTCGTCACATTATTGTATAATTCAGCTACGGTATGCATCTTCTCTGTGGATGCCCGGCGCATCGATTCGATGGATGTCATTCCAGCCCAGTCCATCACTTTCTTCGTGTTCTGTTCCGCTTCCTGCAAGGATGGGTTGTAGGTGAAGAACCGGTTCACCGGTGTGGCGGGTTTTGCTTCCTGGCCCGCCTTCGCCGGCACGTTGATGCCGCCTCCGCTCATGATGACCGCTTTGTGGAACAGGCCGCGAGCGAGCGGAGACTCACAAAGTGTCTTCACGCTTCCTGCTCCCGCGCTTTGCCCGAAGATGGTCACATTGTCGGGGTCTCCTCCGAACTGAGCTATATTCGCCTTTATCCATCTCAGCGACTGAATCTGGTCGAGAATGCCGTAGTTTCCGGATACTTTATGAGGGCTTTCCGCAGAAAGACCGGGGTGGGTGAGGAAGCCGAACACGCCGAGACGGTAATTGATGCTGACAAGCACCACGTCCTTTGACGCCCACTCCTGTCCGTCGAACTCAGGCTCGGACCCCCATCCTTCACGGTAGCCGCCGCCATGAATCCAGAGCGCTACCGGCAGCTTCTTTCCTACCTGCCCCGGAGCTTTTGTCCATACGTTGAGATAGAGGCAGTCCTCGCTGTAAGGCGACTCGTCGCCATATCCCCATTCAGAGGTGTAACCGCCGGGATAGTGGACGGACTGATAGCTGGGATGCCCGAATTTGTCGCACAGGCGTACGCCATCCCATGCCACCACCGGCTGGGGCTCTTTCCATCTCAGATTGCCGATAGGGGGTGCGGCGTAGGGGATGCCTCTATAGACATACACACCTGGATTGTCGGCTTTCACGCCTTGGATTTGGCCACCTTCGATGGTGATGACCGGATTGCTCTCGTTGGTCCATGCACAAAGAGTCAGCAGCACGGACAATGCAAATAGGATTTTTTTCATGATGCTGGTGTTTTATAGAGTTAGCTTTTTGCTTGCAAAAATACAGTAAACAATCCATATCTCCTATCTTTCGTCCGATTAGTTTTACCAGATGTTTCAATATGCGAAATTTTTGTTTCAAATGAGGGTAAATATTTTATATGGCATTTCGAAAAAAAAATCTGATAATTCTCTGCCAATTAACTTACTGCGCCACCTTAATTATAAAAATATTTAATTGGAAGTCAAATCGAATTTAAAATTGTGTGTAAAAATGTGCGTAAAGATAGACAACACTCTTATCAATGGTCTTTGCTAAGTCAGATGCCATTAGAATGAGTAAATACACTGTTCACTATTCACTTCGTAGAATCTTGTCACGATTACCTTCGGTGAATCTCCTACGCCTCAACAATACTCAAGCAGGCTTGGCATTGTATTCGGCTCAAACGGAGATTTCGGCAAAGTTCAAACAAGTTTGACTTTGCACTCACTGCTCCAAGATTTCACTTAAATATTTTCACTTAATTTCCCGTTTCATCCGCCGGAATTCATAGAAGGTGATGGGGATGGTGAGTGTAAGCGACAGGGCGTCGGAGACGAACTGGCAGATTTCCAGCCCGAAGATTCCGAAGAAATAAGGCAGGATGATGAGCGCCGGGAGATAAAACAAACCTCGGCGACTGGCAGCCAGCAGGTTGGCTGCCACAGGCCGGTTGATGGTCTGCATCATCATGTTGCTCAGCATGATGAAAGGAATGAAAGGCATTGTGAGCAGCTGCCAGCGCAGAGCCGCAGAACCGATTTCCACGACATCGGGGTCGGAGCGGAACTGCATGACCACCTCTTCGGCGAAAATGAGTCCGAAGACGGTGAAGACAACGAGGAAGATGGAGCCGCATTTCACGGTGAACCAGAATCCGTCAATTACCCGCTTGTAGAGCTTGGCTCCGTAGCAGAATCCACAGAGCGGCTGGTAGCCGTGTCCCAGTCCGATGACCGCCGCATTGATGATGAATGACACGCGTATGACGATGGTAAGCCCGGCGATGGCCGCGTCGCCGAACCGGCTGGCCACGAGGTTCATCACGAGGGATGCGATGCTGCCCAGTCCCTGACGGGTGAGCGAGGGTGTTCCACCAGCCAGGATGGCCTTGATATAAACCTTGGAGAAGCTGAAGCGTCGCAGGTCGATGCGTTGGTTGTCGCAGTGTGCGGTGAGCCAGAGCAGGATGAAGAAGCTGACCGCCTGGCTGATGCAAGTGGCGATGGCAGCTCCGCGGATGCCCAGTCCGAAGGTGAAGATGAGCAGTGGGTCGAGCGCGATGTTGAGAATGGCTCCGCTCATGATTCCGTACATGGAGTAGGCTGCGTTGCCTTGGAACCGCATCTGTAGGTTCAGCGTGTACGACCCGATGATGAAAGGGGCTCCGATGAGGATGCAGCTCAGGTATTGCTCGGTGTAGGGCAGGATGGTTGGTGTGCTTCCGAGGCTGCGGCTCAGCGGTGTGAGCAGGAGCAGCCCGAATATGGTGATGAGCACTCCGAGCCCCACTCCGTAGCCAAATCCCGTCGCGGCCATGATGGCCGGCGTGTCCTTCTCCTTGGCGCCCAGGGCACGCGAGATGTAGTTTCCGCTGCCGTGGCCGAAGAAGAATCCGAATGCCTGGAATATGCTCATCACGGTGAACACCACACCCACGGCAGCTGTGGACTGCGTGTTGATCTGGCTGACGAAGTAGGTGTCGGCCAGATTGTAGAAGCTCGTCACCATCATGCTGATGATAGTGGGAACCGCCATGGTGGGGATGACCTTACGGATGGGGGCCTGGGTCAGGAATTCGTAGTTGTTACGGTGTTTCAAGACGGGTTGGTTTCGTTAATCAGTGCGGTTGTGAGAACCGGTGTTGTTTTCTTTTGAAATGAAACTTCCATTTGCAGGAGCATTCCAAAAAACAGAATTTATAGAACACTCCTTCAAGAAATCAATATGCAAATTTAACGTTTTTTTTTGACGTGGACAATTTTTTATGCTTTGATTTCATGTCGTGGCCTGTTGCTTTTGTTTTGGTTTCCGCTGAACTTGTTGTGTTTTTAAACAGAAGATGCAAATTTTCTTTCGTTTTTTAATTTTTTTCTTCGTTTTTACGGATAATTGTAATTAATTCCGTAACTTCGCTTTCTGAATAATTGGTGCTGCGGCTTTTCAGGAGGCGGCAGTCCGACAAACACCCTTTCCCGAAATGACAGAAAACCTACAAACAGTCCCTCACGAGAAGAATACAAAAATTCCGCATCCGCTGATAGCCTTCATTCCCATAGCCAGCTTGATTGTCCTGCTGGCGCTGATACTGACAATCTTCCATACCGACTCTCTGAACGGAGGCAGCCAGGTGGCGCTCATCTTTGCTTCGGCCATCTGCGTGGCCATCGCCATGTTCCGCTACAAGGTGAAGTGGAAGAAAATCGAGGGACAGATTGAGAAGACCGTCGGCGACATCTCCATCACGCTCATCCTGCTCTTGGAGGTGGGCATGCTCTCCGGGGCCTGGATGATTGGCGGTGTGGTGCCGACAATGATTTATTATGGTGTGCAGATCCTTTCCCCCAAGTTCTTCCTCGTCTGTGCCAGCGTGATATGTGCGATTGTCTCACTGCTTTCGGGCAGTTCCTGGACCACCATCGCCACTATCGGAGTGGCGCTCCTGGGCATTGGCCAGGCGCTGGGCATCTCGCTCCCTTGGACGGCTGGTGCCATCATATCGGGCGCTTATTTCGGCGACAAGCTCTCTCCGCTGAGCGACACCACCATCCTCGCTTCCTCTTCCAACGGGGTTGACATCTTTGAACATATCAAGTATATGCTCTATACCACCATCCCTTCCTTTGTCATCGCCTTGCTGATTTTCCTGGTTGCGGGACTCATGGGCGCCGGTGATTCGGCTGTGGATGTGGAGCAGTTCTCCAACGGCCTGGCGGCGAAGTTTAACATCACGCCGTGGACGCTGCTTGTACCTGTGATTACGGGGGTGCTGATTGCCAAACGTGTGCCGTCGCTCATCACCATCTTCCTGTCTGGCGTGCTGGCGGGTGTGTCTGCGTTGGTGTTCCAGCCGGAGGTGCTGCACGAGATAGCGGGGAAAGGCTATGAGGGGAGTATGTCGCTCATTGAGGGTCTTGCCACCACATTCTTTGGTCCAACCGCTGTGGACACGGGTGATGAGTCGCTGAACCAGCTTGTGTCGACGCGTGGCATGGCGGGCATGCTCAACACCATCTGGCTCATCATCTGCGCCATGCTCTTCGGAAGCGTGATGGTGGCCAGCCGCATGGTGGAGAGCATCACGAGGGTGATCCTGAGGATGGTCCGGTCGCGTACGAGCCTGGTCGGAGCCACTGCGGGCACGGGTGTGTTCATGAATATCGTGACGGGCGACCAGTTCATATCCATCGTCCTGACTGCCGACATGTATCGGCAGGCCTACAAGCACAAGGGCTATGAACCACGCCTGCTGAGCCGAACCTGCGAGGACGCCGCCACGGTTACGTCTGTGCTCGTGCCTTGGAACACATGCGGCATGACGCAGGCCTCTGTCCTCGGTGTGGCCACGCTGGCTTATCTTCCTTTCTGCTTCTTCAATATCCTCAGTCCGATTATGTCCGTCGTCGTGGCGGCTACGGGCTGGAAGATAAAAAAATCAGTTCCCCCGAAAGGGAACTGACAATTAAATTATCTTAGAAAATCTCTTATTTTGCTCCTTCCTCAGCTGCTGCTTCAGTTTTCTTGGTACGTGAGGCGCGGCGACGACGTGGCTTCTCTTCCTTCGGTGTGTCGAGAGTGACTCCGGCAAGCTCAGGGTCGATAAGAATACGTCCGCAGTACTCGCACACGATGACTTTCTTGCGCATACGTACATCAAGCTGACGCTGGGGTGGAATCTTTGCGAAGCATCCTCCGCAGGCGTCGCGCTGCACGTAAACGATTCCGAGTCCGTTACGGCTGTTTTTACGTATACGCTTGAAAGCATGCAGAATACGTGGCTCGATGGTGAGTTCCAACATCTTGGCTTTCTCGCGCAGCTTGTCCTCGTCGGCTTTCGTCTCGATGACGATCTCGTCGAGCTCGTTTTTCTTCAGCTCGAGGTCCTGCATGCGGTTGTCGAGCTCTTCTTTGCTCTTTTCGATGAGTTCCTGCTTCTTGGCCTCGGCAATTTTGGCCTCGTTGATGCGCTTTTCTGCCAGCTGGATCTCAAGGTTCTGGTATTCTATCTCTTTGTTGATGAGGTCGTACTCACGGTTGTTTCTCACGTTGTCGAGCTGCTGCTTGTAGGTCTCGACTTTCTGTTTGGCCGCCTCGATGTCGCCATGCAGTGCCACGAGGGTCTTACGAATCTCCTCTGTTTCGTTTGCCGTGTTGTCGATACGTGTGCGCAGACCTTCAACCTCGTCCTCGAGGTCCTGCACTTCGAGTGGCAGTTCTCCGCGGATGGTGCGGATGTTGTCGATTTCTGTGAGGATAGTCTGCAGCTGATAGAGGTTTCTCAGGCGCTCTTCCACTGACATCTCGCCTGCTGTCTTTTCAATTTTTTTTGCCATACTGCTTGTTTATGATTAATGATATTGAGTTTTTATGGATGATCTTATGAGGCTGGTTTTCAAGATTGTTTTGGACTCTCCTGATTTTTCAGCTGTCTTAGAGGTAGTTGATGGGGTTGGTCTCGATTTCGGTTTTCTCGATTCTGAGTTCGGGGGCCGCGCTTCTGATGACGGACTCAAGCAGTTCGATGGTGTACTGCTCGCTTTCGTAGTGTCCGATTTCCATAAGCTGAATGGAGTCGTCGAATCCGAAGAACCGATGGTAGCCGATTTCGCCCGTGATGAACGCGTCGGCTTGCTGGCTGATGGCGTCAGGAATGAGGAAAGCTCCTGCGCCTCCGCATACCGCCACTTTGGAAACGGTCTCGCCCGTCCAGCTGTTGAATCGCACGCTGTCCGCGTCGAAGGTCTCTTTCACCAGCACGATGAAGTCCTCGCGGTCCATCGGCTC
>OCTX014522056.1_pt1 | contig 20988 bp, 21 predicted proteins | sample 1539691 | NCBI WGS metagenome assembly OCTX01 (sample SAMN02144231, study PRJEB22623) | gut metagenome | biome: sheep rumen | host: Ovis aries | place: New Zealand
CTACAAACCACACAAATTCCCGTAGGGTATCCCGCCTGAACCATCATAAGTGTATTAGTTATCGCCATCAGCACTCTACCTCCATCAATTATCCACTTTCGTTTCAAATGCTTCGGTTCATACCGTGGGACAATCACACACAGCCAATTAATCAGAAAACAAACAAATAGCTGTTGGACCAATATCAAACGCCCTACACTGGTTAATTGTTTTAGCTTCACCGTGTTCCGGACAACAGTTATTTCTCAGGCAGTTTCAAGATTCGACCATATATATGATCAAGATCTTCTTCACAATTAAATGGCTTCAATTTATGATCGACATCCATTCCTGCAGCAGGGGGTGAACGTGAGTTCACCAAGTACAATACGTTCTCCAATTAAATAAAAATCTACTCTCACAAACGGAAATGGTTGACTAAGCTTTTCGGCCAGTTCCATTGCTCTATCGAGACACACAGGCTTTTCAACCGGAGCATTGGGATCTCCGACACCGTTTGTGATCATCTTCTAATCACGATCCATGTAATAATACTTTGCACCATGACCATGATTATCTCTGTCTTTACAGAACATAGTCATATGGCATTTGCCGTTTATGCAGTAAAACTTATAATCTTCAGGAAGCTCCCCGTTGGGTCCCCCAAGATACTCTTCTATCGAATAACAGGCTCAACATCCTTATATTGCATTTCAGAGTACCCAAGCCAAGCCTTTGGAGCATGCTTAAGCCATGAGTTAATTTCTTCAATAAGCTCCTTTGTGTTTTCCCTGGACTTATCTGAAACAATGTGGTTATATCCACACCCGATATTAAGTTTAATAGCAAACTGTGGCGGCAGATTATCCCAATCGATTTCCTCTGGTTTCTTGTAAGCACCAATTAGTTGCGTCAGTATTTCTCCGCATCCGCCCTCAGCAACATATTCCCTCACTCGATATTTATCAGCGCACTGCTTTAAAAGAGGATTATTCCAGTAAGTATTAAACTTCAACCAAAGAGTCTTCTCGTTTAATGTCTGTGGGTGATTCAAATCCAACTTCTTTCCAAATCGTGCCTTATATATCGCAGCGGAGTTTAACTTGGGAGAAATCAATGTCAGTCCACGTCTATAATAAGAAACCAGTCTTTTCTTTATGCTCATCTTCGCTTCTCCTTGCGTTTTTTCCGCAGGAATGTATAGAAGCCGCATAAAGTTTTAAAGCCGATGGATTAGATTACAAGTAAATCTCCCATGCTTTTACCGTGAACTTCTATTTCTGAAACATCAAATCCACCTGCAGGTGAAAAAGTCATTTCTCCGAAAATAGCCTGTCCGTCAAGGTCATAGAAATCTACTCGTACAAACGGAAAGGGCTTTGAAAGATCCGTTGCCGCCTTCAACATAGTCTCCAGTGACTCTGGTTTTGGGGGCATATTACTCTCGTCAAACCCCAGATAATGCTTATGCGGTCGACCAATATACTTCCAATGTGTATCAAAGAACCCAACTCTCATGGAATCTGAATATCGGCCTGTCATGTACAAAATCGCCTCTGGGGTCCCATTAAAGCAGTAAACTTTATAATCTTCCGGGAAGAGCCCATCTTTACCTTCAATGAACTTCTCCACCAGAATTTTTACAGGGACATCTTTATATTGCAATTCTGCATAGCCAAGCCATGGCTTCTGTCTGATCCAATAGTTGAGTTTTGCGACCGCTTCCGTTTTATCCAGCTTGCTCTTATCTTTGCAAATTATGTTGTATCCACAAGCATAATTTAGCTTCAATGCAAACCTGCTTGGAAGAACATCCCATTCAATGTCTTCCGGTCTGTCATAAACTGCTATCAGATCATTAAGTAGATAGCTGTGCCCCCCCCCGGATAAATATTCACGCACAGCGTATTTATCCGAGCAGGTTTTTACCAAAGGGTTGTAGTTATAATTTTCAATTCTTAGTTTAATGAGCTTTTCGACAAACGTTTTCGGATCTTTCCAATGCATCAGCTTATGCTTTTTTATTGCATAAACTACCGTCGCATTCAACTTTGGAGAAATCACTGTAAGTGCGGATCGAAAGCTACGGCCAATATCTAATGCCATTGTGTCACCCTCTTCCCTGTATTTTTTCCAACACAATTATCTATTCCATTTAGTTACATCATTCGAATCAAATCTCCCCAGTGATTTTACCTTTAAATTTTACAATGACGCCCTTCATCATGCTACGCTCATCAGCGTTCATCGCAATGAAATATGCCGAAAGTATGTATATTACGGTGTATACCACTATTTTTGCTATAAGCCATAACCATCCATCATTAGCGAGAAGAACATTTAATAATATTGCTGCAGCGATTGGCGGGAAAAAGGACGGTATAATCATTAGTATATTTTTCCAAAAACCTTTTATATCAAGTCCTATTCTTTTATCATAATACCAGTTCATGAATAGCACATTCCCGGCAATCAAGGTAATTGCGGTGCCGCACGCTGCACCTGCAGGTCCATATTTAATGATTAAAGGTATACTGATTCCGATGTTTGCCAAAGCAATACCGAGATACACTAGCGATCTTGCTTTATGCATATTTTTAGCTCTTTGGATTTCAATTCCCAGATTCTGTATCAATGGAATCGTAACCGGGATGAGCAAAAGCAATGCAACAATATACGAATCTGTGTAGTCAGCGCCTGCCCAAAGACGAATAAAGGATTTCCCAAATAAAACGAATCCGCTAATTATTAGGGCGAGTACATAGAATTGAATTCTTCCGACTTTTATGAAGAGAGAGGAAAGTTCACTGTCACTCCGCCCAGCGGAAACCATCTTATTTATTCTAGGTACAAAAACATTTGATATTGATGTGGAGAACTGAATATACATAGTGTTCAACTGTCCCGCCACACCATATATTGCAACAGCACTTGTTCCAACAATACGCCCAAGTAAGAATCTATCCACACTCCAGTTAATCTGGTCAATAATGTTATTGATAAAAATAAAGAATGTGAATACCCACATTTCCTTCAGAAGTAGCCAATCAAATTCTCTGAAAGCAAACCGCATCCGATTTTGCTTGTAGGCATATGTTAAGCAGACTATTAATTTAATGCAAGTAAGAGCCGTTGTAACACTAACCATACCTATTGCGCCCTTACCCAACAATAATAGTGGCAATGTTATAACTGGACTCAGTATGTGCTGTATTATTATTACTAATTTCTGAAAAATAAACTTCTCTTCCGCAATCACATTGCATTCAAAGGTACTTGTTTCAAAAGTTAGTACTAAATTGACAACCATTAAAGCCATAAGTACACGTGCTTTAGAAAGTTCATATGGCGTTAGCCCATTACCGAACACAATTTCAGCGTTTACTACAAGAATTATTCCAAGAATAAAGCAAGTCAAGCTAATAAACGAGAAGATTATCACAAACATCCCGTTTAGTATTTTTACACCCTTATCATTTTTTTCTGCCTTAAAGCGAGAATAGAATCTTATATACGAGCTACTAAAGCCCATACTTAATAGATGCAAATATGAAACAACCGAATACACCAATTGGTATAACCCATATTCTGATTGTCCCAGTAGTCTAAGCATTATGGGCGTATATACCAATGCCACCACAATTTGTATAAATTGAGATATATATGATAATATAACACCTGCCTTTAGCTGATTTCTTGCCATCCTCATTCTCTCTCCGTTGCTATTAATACTTGCATTCCATAATCTGCTATTGCTTTACCCCCCCCTCTAAGTTTTTTTGAAATACTTAACAACCCAGCTTTTCTAAGAAATACTTTCATCTTTATGCGGGGAGATAATGGTGCATATATTTTTGCCAATTGCCTAATTGTCTGTGTTTCAACATCTCTAAAAAAAACATTTCTTGATGCCGGCCTTTTAGTCTGTTCCGTTACAGAATTTCCTCTTATAGATTCTTCATAAGGTTCTTCCTTTATTATTAACTTATCCAGCAATTTTTGTAGCGCATTCTCGCCTTTTTTCGAATGAACAATTACCAGGGAGATTCCCAATCCATCGTTGAATTTCGAATCAACTCTATCAATCGCCCAAAAATCTCCTAATGTGATATCAGACATATATCCGTAATCTTTCGGTACACATGAATAGCATGATGGTCTAAGACAGGAGTCTGATAAAAACAGTCGCAGAAACATATCTTCATATTTGGGTATATAAATGCTTCTGCCCTCGATGATATCGTATTCTTGCCCAAACTCCATCCATCCCTCAGTTTTTGCTCTAAAAGAAACCTTTTTTATTGTCCCTCTGTATTTATTTTTTATATATTCAATATATTTCTCCCAGACTAACCCCGAAGGAACGCCATGACATATAACGTCCACACATAACAAATTATCATAGTCCTTTTTAAGAAAGAATTTCAGTCCTGCAACTTGACATGGTGTTCCTGAAAACAGAACCCTTTTACCCTCCTCTAAGCAATTTAAGACATTATTATAAGTATTTGATATTTTGCTCTGGAGATATTTAGAGCCCCTGAGTTTATTTATCTCTTCAGCTGTGTCAACGGCAATATGAACAGCTCCAGTCTGGTCTTCATTCATTGACACTCCAAAGACAACACCTGCATCCTGAATAACTGATTCAGCTATTGCACTAAAAATTCCCCCAGAGGAACTTACAGCCCTTAATTTTCGATCAATTGACTTTGTTGCAAATGCCTTTGCCTCAGTTTTCCCCGGATATAAATTTTTATTTAATACAGGGCATACTCTTTCACACAGGCCGCAATCAACACATTTTTCTAAGTCAACATGTGGATATAAGAAGCCTTCGTCATCTTTACTCATTGAAATTGCATTTAAATGGCAAGCATTATAACAGCTCTCGCATCCACAACAATCTTGTTTTTCAATAACATGTATCATTTCGCAAGCTCCAGAACACGTTTCTTTCCTTCATATGCAGACTCTATATATGTTGGCATTATTTTCTTCAAGTGTTCTCTTATCTGATTTCGATTCTCAAATAATGGCAAAAATTTATCCAGCAAGTCATTATCCGTTTTTAAATCAGAAACGGAAACAACATAGTTTTCCTCAGAACCGAACAAATCCCTTGCAATTCCTTTAGACTTAATTGAATATCCCAATACTAAAGTCGGAACGCAGGAAGAATAGGCCGCAATAGTAGAATGTGTTCTGGCTCCGATAAAAAACTCGCACTCCGATATATACCCTTTCAGTTTTTCGCAATTCATATCATCAAGAATTGCTACCCGTCCTGTATCCGCAAATTCATCATAAAGCAATTTTAGCGGAATCCTATCATCATTTCTGTTAACAACAACGTGGGGAACCAAAAGAATTATCTTATCAGTGTACTCAACTATGTATCGTATTAACTTTCTATAATTATTAGAAATCAATTTAGATCTTTCTTCACCTTTTAGCACCAATGGGCTTAAATTAATTCCCACAGCTCCTTTATAGGGATTATCGTCAGAGACGATCTTTTGCAAGGTAAATGCCGGATCTGGGCAAAGTATAACATTATCAACCACCCCATTCTCCTGAAGACAATCAAAAGTGATTGATTCACGAGCTGTTATCAAATCGTATCTTTTCAAATTATCTCGAACGGTTGGAATCTTGATAATTTCAGGTTCTATAGACACTCCCCACAAAACACTTTTCATTTTTCTACGACGGGTAACATCATTCATGTAGCCTAGCATGCGGTACTGTGTTCCATAGCAATAATTATCCCCGCCGGTTTGTAAGGAAATCCCGCTGCTTTTAAGATAATTACAATGTACCGCATTATAAAATGGAGAGTATGATGGAATTAAGGTGTAGATAATTTTGCCGTAAACATGTCTAAGCGACTTGGGTTTTATGTTTTTTCCCTGTAAATGAATATTACACACCTGATCTAGACCATATTTGTACTCGCTCTCAGGCAACTGTGAGAACAACTCAAAAGAGTCGAAGCAGCCCTGAAACATTTCAATTGTAGATCTTATAATAGCCTCACAACCGTGATTATCACTGCCGCTTTGTTCGTATAGGTTCAGTTTCATTTACAACTTTCTCCTCTTAAAAAAGCATTTTGCTTTTTTGTAAAATATTTTAGCCGGGAAACGGACATAATCTCGACTTCCGTCAACAACTATTATGTCTGCATATACATTAAACGTATGGAACGTCTCACTAAAGGGAGGATTGCTAAAACTGTTTAACGTGCATATATCTTCTGCATTATATCCCTTACTGAGCGGAGAATTAAATTTCAAAATTTTGGTTTGTTTCCCATAACGCCCTAAGCAATCCTGTACCGGTCTATACAATGTATCATCTAATCTGAAGAATCTGCCCGCGCCGCGTGTTGTACGATTATTAGATTCTATAGGTTCCGTTTGTGTTAGAGAAAATGAACCATTTTTATCAAGTTTGTACTCAAACAACTCAGTAGATGGAATCCTCGTATGTCCGGCATAGAGGAGTACATTGCCACACTCATCGCGATAATAAACGTTGTCTATCAAACCTTCCTTCAGAATTTCTATTTTTTCAAGAATCTTATATGTATGTTTATCTATTCTATACGCATACGTTTTACCTGATTTACACGCTTCTGGTATTACCCAATCACTGTCCGGATCACAAAATGGAAACGATAAATGATAAGGCTCATCGATAACAATCCAACGGTCTATCAATTCTAGGGTTTTCTTTTTTACCTTGAGGCAGGTTATTCTTCCCTTTTCCTCCCAGAAGGTTAACTCTTCACAAAGGATGTAGTAATGTTCATTATCCTCATCAAACAGGAATGGATCAGCAAAGAACCTATCTTTATAATGATGTTTTAACCAAGCAATGTCGCCTTGCTCTAATCCGCTACTTAAACACTTCTCTATCCCTTTTTTAATAAACCCTACGTTATAAGTCTGGATTTTAAATTTATCAACTATGCTCATCCTCTATCCCCGCCCACAATATATTTGTTCAAGCTTCCGTGCACTTTCTTCAATATCATACCCTTTGGACTTGACAAGTGTAACAGCGTTCTTATTTCTTTCCTTTGGAATGGATTTTATCGCCTCAGCCCATTTTTGAGAGTCATTTAATGAAAGATAACTTGTATTAGGCAAGAAACCCAAATCACACGGAACAGCATCAGACAAAACAATAGGAAGACCATTTGCACCCGCCTCAAGACCAGCTATTGAAAACCCTTCATTAATTGACGGAATTACAAATACATCGAAAAGATTAAGTAATTCTTTAACATTAGAACTCTGTCCTGTTAAAATGGCATCATTTCTCAAGCCTAATTCGTCAATTTTCTTCTCTATCTTTTTTCTCTCATCGCCATCTCCAATCAATACAAGTTTGCAAGGAATGTCATTAATTAGCTTTTTTAATATATCGACAAGATAGATGATATTTTTCTCTTGGCTCATTCTACCAACAGTACCAAATACCAATTCGTTATCATTTATTCCGTAACTTAATCGCAATTTCTTTCTTGTAGGTTCAGAGTAAGCGTATTCCTGGGCTGGAATCGAGTTTGGAAGAACTATACTATTGTGATCTTTTTCTGAACATTTCCCGAATACGTAATTTAATGCATCTTGGCTACATCCAAGCCTTATGGTTGAATATTTGTTATTCAACACAATCCCTATAAAGCGTTTAATACTGCTTTTTACTCCTCGAGTCACTTTTACAGCATTATGAGCATGCGCAACTCTTACTTTAACGCCGCATTTTTTCGCTATTGAAAGAGCAACATAAGAGGTTAAGTTACTATGAACATGAATTGCATCATATCTTTTTCTACTCAAAATCTTCTTAATGCCTTCGATGTGAGCCTTTAGGCTTTCTGATTTTTTGGGAACATAATAGAATTCTGCCCCCAGTTTTTCCAACTCAATTCCATTATGCCCCAGGGGTTTATCTATCGAATATACAAAATCAAAATGGTAGTTTTCTCGATCAATATATCTGTAGTAGTTCAAGATCATTGAAGAAATCCCACCTAAATCCGCTCCATTGATTATATGTAATACGTTGATCATGCTGCCTCCAACTCCGGGCTTCTTAATTGCATCCTTTCTAATGCAATCGTAGTTAAACATATACCTAGCATCCACCAAAAGACATCAGAAATCCACACATCTCCACCCGTGAATCCTCTTGGCAAGACCATGCATAAATACAGAAGAACGATCTCTTTTTCTTTTCCAGATGATTTAAGCAAAGCTTTTAAGCATATACACATAATACATATAATAACGATAGCACCGATGATGTATCCATAGCTTGTTAATATACTTAAGTACAACCCATGTGCGTTTTCATCTATTAGTCTCACATCGCCTCCAACACCCAATCCCAAAATGGGGTGCTGATTTAATAACCCTATTAATGACGAATGTATAGAGTCTCTTCCTGAAGTAAACAGCGTTGCTTGAGAAAGTAGCGCTAATGTTCTGCTGTTAATTGAGAAAATGCTCAAAAAACTGTTAAGTGCACTTATGACTCCACGCCACTGAAATGCACATGCCAGAATCAATATGCTACCTAATATATACAGTATCCTTTTGCCGCCTTTAAGTTTACCGGAATATGCATTTCTGATGGTTTGAACCACAATATAGGCAGCAATGGCCAAAAGCGGGTTTCTCGAACCATAAGCGATAATGACAATCAATCCAATCAAAATAAAAACGAAGTCTACTGCCGTCTCTTTTTGGAAGAATCTATATAATAACCACATTACGGCTACAAGCGTAACATATGACAACGGCATGCTATAAGAGCTCCCTGTCGAGCTAGTTATGTGACCAATACGATAGATATAAAATGCGGAAACTAGCGAGGATATTATTGTCACATAGCAGAATCTCGTCATGTAATATTCAACCCAGTCAAGTGTATTCAATTCTGCAAGTAAAAAGAAAGTAATGAAGCAGTAGGGAAGCATTCGCGGCATCCAGCTCATGATAACTTGAACATTTCCCTGGAAAAATAGTGAGCTGAATAAAAGCGATAAGAAGACAATCACTAGTACAACAAAAACACTTGCTCTAGGCCTTAAAAACCGTCCACTTGACTTTGTTATCGCATTTATATATGCTACCGCTACGATTACAAATAGCACCATATTCAATGTAGTATTCAACGCATGAAGACTTGGCACTGCCTGCACAAGCGCATTCTTTATGCCCACAACAGTAACTTGAAAGCACACAGCAAATGAGATGTACCTATCAGGCGAAAACCTTTCTTCATGATTTAGAATGGGTATTAACCGCATCTTTCATTCCTCACTATCGAGAAGATGATATACTCCTCTTTGCTATATCAGAATAAGAAAAAGTCTTCATGCCTTCCCGCTCTGCGACTGTCTTCATTTTCTGATACGCATCTTCATCCTCTGTCAAATATTTTATAACTTTATAAATCTCATCGGCGCTGTCCTTCTCAAGGAAGATAACATTTCCGCCAAGGTCTACATGTTTTGTTCCATCCCAGGCTTTACAGAGCATAGGCTTGCCAAGGCCAGCGACCTGCTCCCAGAAAACAGAATGGCGTCCGGGGAAAACAACAAGATCGGACGCAGCATAATACTTATCTGTCTGATCAGACTGCACCCATCCGATGTACTGTGTATATGGACTAACGAGGCCTTCGACTTTCTCCTTCAGCTCTGGGATAACTGAACCGAATACAATCAGCTTAACTTTTTCATTCTGAAGCTTGTTAACTGCTTCCATCAGATACAGGATTTGTTTTTTGAAGTTGTCGATCTTTCCGCCAGTAATGATTAAGAAGTCGTCATCTGCAATACCGTACTTCTCCCTGATTTCTTTCCTGACTTCTGGCTTTAGCGCAGCTTCAACCTTCTCATCATCTGCTCCCATCACAAGGAGTTCGATCTTATCTTCTGGAAGTCCATATACATTCTTAAGGAAGTCTACACGCGCCGGAAGCACACCATAAAACTTTTTTGTATATGGATTTATGATGTGAGCACAATGTTTCCATATAATTTTGTGAAGAAACATAAATGACATCCAGTTCTTTGCGCTGTTAGAAAAATCGGCGTGATTATCGACATATACTGTCACATTCCGATGCTTCTTAAGATATTTAACCACTATGTCCATATCCATAAACTGACACCCATGAATGAAAAGCACATCTGGGTTAGTTGATTCAATGGCATCATACGTGCCAACAAAGCGCTTCAGTTTTCTATAAACCTTGAGAGGTTTCTTATAGTCCAGCCTTTGAACGGGAATATCGTATTCATTTCGATACTTCATGGCCTTATCCATGTAACTAACTTTCCCGTTTTTATCAAAAGTCTGAAGAGATGCAATTATTGAAACATCATGTCCCATTTTTTTGTGATACTTAGTAAGTATATTTTCCTGATAAGAGTATCCATCCGGGAAAAAGCACCCTAAGCAAAGGTGTGTAATCTTCATATTGTGCTCCTTTGAAAACATTTATGAATTAGCTTTTTTGAATAATGCATAATACAACACTAAGTATTAGCGATTCTCTTCTTTTGATAAAGCTTCAATCAATTTTCTCGGATTGTTAAAATACTGAGCATACTTTTCTATCTTATCATCCTCCCAATTCCACCATTTTATCTCCAGTAATTTTTCAATTGTTTCATCATCAAATCTCTTTCTGATAAAACGCGCAGGGCATCCAGCCCAAATCTCATATGGCCCAATATCTTTCGTTACCACCGATCCAGCACCAACAACTGCTCCATCCGCTATCTTTACACCACTTCTAACAATACTCGGAACACAGACCCAAACATCATTTCCTATCTCTATTTTCTCTAGAGTTTGAAATGGATGATTCGCAAATTTCCGTTTGAGAACAGATCTACCTTCAACAAAAGCGTTTGATGAAGATACCATCTGTATTGGATGCGCAGCACCACCAATTGTTTTTCCGATTGAACAAAAATTACCAATAGAAGCATATAACACTGTAGAATCCTGTGCAATAATTGTATACTTACCTATTGTGCTATTAACAATTTGACTGCCTCCGCATATATACGCTCGCTTATCGATTTTCGAATTCAAAATCGAACGAGGTTTGAGTCTTTTTAAAGCTCTCGTGATATAATATATGATTCTTTCTATTTTTCTCATTGCACAATCTCCTTTTAACGACTGTAAGAGTAAAACTATAGAGATAATACATCTATTCACAGCTGAATGCATAAGAGTTTATCTTATCACGTCAAACCCCAACAATAAACACGTAATTTGTCGTGGCTGACCCACCGATATTCAGCATCATTCCATTTTTGACATCTTCAACTTGATACCTTCCAGCTTCTCCAGTAACCTGTTTAAACAGGTCAAGCAACATCCTTGCACCTGACGCCCCAACAGGATGTCCACACCCAATAAGGCCACCAGAAGGATTAATGGGCTTTCCTCCATCAAAAGCTATCAACCCACTCTCTACCACTTCATATTCTTTTCCAGGCTCTGTGAGACCAAATGCGCTAATTGCAACATATTCAGAACTTGTGAAACAATCATGTGTCTCAAATACATCTATATCATCCACACTCATTTCCGCCCTTCTATAAGCATCCAAGCAAGCCTGTCTGGTCCAGGGTAAAATAAACTTACTTCCTTCATTCTCCTCCATTTTTTTATCAAAAAGAATTGGTGCAGTCCTATGTCCATACCCCTTAATCATGGGCTTGTTTTGATATCCACGCTCTTCTATAAATCTCTCACTGCACAGAACAACAACCGCAGCACCATCAGTGACCTGTGAACAGTCGGACACTGCAAGACGTCCGCCAACAAATGGATTCGTATCCGTACCTCGGGTACTAGCCTGATCGTAATTCATAAACCATTTGCGAGTCTGAGCAAGAGGATTCCGTTTCGCATTCCCATAATTAATTACAGAAATCCGCGCTAACGCATCCATGTACCGTTTTTCATCAAGCTCCGGATACTTCTTCAACATTTCATCAGCCAGACGGCCAAAAAGCTTTGGGAATGGCAGTTCAATCCCTTTGCCTTCCTTTTCATAGTAGGCTGCTCTGCCAAGGAAGTCGCCGCCAACCTTAGAATCAACGGTCTTCATCAGCTCCCAGCCAACCACGATAGCCACATCGTAGTCCCCGGTTTGAATCTTCGTCTGTGCTGCATCAATAGCAACCGAGGAACTTGCACAGGCAGCTTCATACCTTGCGCTTGGAACTCCGTAAAACGCGGGATCAACTTCTGTCAGGAATGCACCAAGATGACCCTGATCCACATACTTCTCGGCAATGAAGTTCCCGACAAAACAGGCCACACGGTTCTCTTTATTCAGGTTCCTTACATCATCAAAACTTATTCCAGCATGGGCAAGGCCATCTGTCATAACCTCTTTCAGGATGGCGACCATGCCTTTGCCTTCTTTTTTCCAGTTGCGCTCGAAATCAGTCTGAGCACCTCCAAGTACATAAACCTTTCTCATCTGATTTACCTCCCTGATTTGAAATAAAGTCTATAGTCATACTTTGACGGCTTAACAGCTGCCAGATAATGATTCACATCAATCTTCTGACAGATTTCAGGAAGACGTTCATGAATGAGTGCAGGAATATCAGCCACGGTACTTAAAGCTTGGTACATCGCTAGCGGTGGACACCAATTAAACCCTGTGGCCATGACATCATCGGCATCATGCACCTCATAGCCAACCTCCTCAGTGGCATAGAGACTATACACGATATACTTAAGCAAAAAGGAGAGGCAAATCTCAGCCTCTTGAGAACGGTTGTTAACAAGGCGTTCAAAAGCCTTCACATAGTCTCCCTCGGCAATCCGACGCTTCATCTTATCTGCAAATGGAAAGACATAGGGGATAACATCCCGATACAACCCCGTGTTAATGTCAAACACAGTCTGCCGTTTCAATCCGTTTTCATATTTAACAAGCTGATACAGGCCACCATTGCTCTTTCTTCCTAGCTTGCCTTCTAATACAAGATTTGTAGCAAACTTAGGAAGGACAAATGTCTCATGTGCAAAATCATTGGTACTTTCATAAATGTTATCAACAATTGCCTTGTGGACATCCAAGCCAACGAAATCCGATGTGATCAGTGGTGCCATGGATCGTCCTGTAAAGGAACCGAGGATTGCATCAATATAGTCGATGCCTCCGTTATCTTTGAACCGCTCTGCATACTGAAGCGCCTCATTGATAAACTGGAAACCAATACGATTACCAAGAAATGCCGGACTGTCCTTTACTTCTACAACCGTACGATACAGCTTCTCACTAAGGTATTTCTTCAATTCGAACTGGGTTTGCTTATCCGAGAATACAGTCGACGTCAATTCACAAAGAGACATGCTATAGGGAGGATTGAACATATGCACTCCGAAGAAATGTTCACGCAGACCTTTCGGATAGCAAGATGCGATCTCTGAGATAGAAAGGCCAGAGGAACCAGTACATGACACCGCATGTGATTGAAGGTGTTTGGCTACCCGTGCGGCAATCTCCCTTTTCAAATTGATATCTTCCTTGATGCTTTCGAAAACCAAATCCGACTCTTCTACACATCTTCCTAACATCGAAAAGTCTGCCGGAATCAAATTCTTCATAATTGCATCTGCCTTCACAGATTTGACAATTTGAGGAATTGTCTTCTTTACTCGTAGGATATCTCTTCCTACGCAGTAAACCTTAGCATTTCCAAAGGATGCAAATATTCCTGCAATATTTAATCCCATGGTTCCTGTTACACCAATTACGGTTACTGTATGTATTTCCAACATCTATGAAATGCCTTTCTCCAATGTATTTATTATCCGGATTTCAAAACACACTCTTGATACAGTCAATAGACTTAATTACATTACATATCCTTAAATGATCAAAATCTGAATTCATATGCTTATGCTTTCCTCAACGATTTGCAGATAATACCATATACCTTCTCCACAGAATAATACTCTTTCAAGTATTGAAATTCTTTTTCTTTCATAAATGCGCAATCTTTTATACAGATATGTAATGGCTATATCCTCATATACTCGACATTCTGGAAAACGAATCCCCTCATAGCAGCTTTTCTTCCAAATCTTGTCCCATGCTACATCAGATAATGACCCATGAATCAATGCTGCTAACGCGTCTTTACCTGATAGCATTTGTAACTGCCACTTTCGCTCTATTGTTCTTTGTTCGTACTCTTGAAGCCAGCCGGACTCAACCACATCCGCTTTGGTCTCTTCTACTCTTTTGATGAGTACCTCATACATATCTGGTTCAATCCAGTCGTCGCTATCGACGAATCCGATCCAGTCACCTGTGGCGTTATCAAGTCCGAGATTCCGTGCCGCTGATAATCCTCTATTCTCCGTGTGAAAAACTACAACTCGCTCATCCTTCTCTGCAAAGCTATCGCAAATCGCTCCGCTTCCATCAGCTGAGCCATCATCAATCACAAGGATTTCCAAATTCCTATATGTCTGATTCACAATACTATCCAGACATTTTCTCAAATACGGTTCTACATTGTAGACCGGTACAATAACGCTGATCATGTTTTACTATTCCGGCCTCTCCCTGTAATCGCCTAATTCATATGGCACCCATTCTGGGACTACCCTTTGCATATTTAGCAGATAGGCTGCAACCACCTGATTCATGTCCATGCGACCTTCTCAGCCTTACAGAAAGCATCGATGAATGATCTCAATAATCATTTCCTGCTGCTCTGGCGTCATCTTGTTATCGCTGGGAAGGCACAACCCTCTACGGAAAATATCGGCTCCAACGTCGATTCCAGAGCCTTTTATATAGGCATTTGTGCGCCCTCTGCCATTACCCTCAACCGTAACGAACAGGTTGGTCCTATATATCGGCTGCATATGCATGGGCTTCCAAATCCATCGACCTATCAGGCTAAGGTTAGCAAGACTCTTCAATCATTCAATCAAGCAGAGCACACTATCTTCAGCATGGAATGAGTTTCTGACACATGACATATTTAACATTATTCATACAACTATACTGGTGGCTTGAAGTTTCCTTTTATACATCACAAAACTTTACTTTTTTCGGAAGCTGTTCACAAATAAAACAAACATTGAAAGAAATGCCTTCTAAAAATCCAACATAGTAACAGTAGAACCTGAAAGGTACAATTGTTTCTTAAATGAGAAGGAGCGAGTGGAGATCGCCGAACCTCTCTATAAAAAGATGAAGAATCCCTGTTTGACAAGCGATATCCCAATGAATTTTACAGTAAAGGCGAAGTCCACCAAAACGCTGGCATGGAGCTAATTTTGCTAATTAGGTACAGTCTGATACGAATTATATGAGGTAAATCATGTTGTGTTTTCCGAAGGTCTCCCTTTTGCCTTCTTATTTTCACCGTATGATCCATACCCGCCATAACCGTACCCACCATAGCCATATCCATAACCATAGCCGTATCCATAACCGTAACCGTAATTATATCCGTAACCGGTAATGCCGCGCTCTGTATCATTGAGGACATATCCGAGTATATTTACACCGGTATCTGCCATATTCTCGATGCTCTCTAAAACAAGATTGGTTTGTGCATAGTCCTGTCGTACAACAAACACAACACCGTCCATCTTTCTGGCAATAGTTGCTGCATCGGAAATCATACCGCTGGGCGGTGCATCGACTATTATAACATCACACATCGCAGAGTATGTAGCAAGCATGTTATCCATTGTTTTGCTGCCCAAAAGTGACCCTGTTGTCTTTACAGGTTTTCCGCCCGGCAAAACCCGCACACCGTAGTCTCCATACTCGACAAGCGCATCCTCCGGCTTTGCTTTTCCCTCCAGCACATCAACTGTTCCAACGTAATGCCCCTCTTTTAGCTTAAGTCCCATTTCCTTTGCAACAGACGGTTTCCTTAAATCGAGGTCAATCAAAATAACCTTGATATCCTGACGTGAAAGCGAAATAGCGAGATTTATTGCTATACTGGTTTTCCCTTCACCTTCTGAGGAGCTGGTAACCAAGATACTTTGCGCATTAATCTCATCTGCCTCTCGGATAAATCGGGTTCGAATTGTCCGCATGCATTCGCCCAGTGCTGCAGGTGCCTCCTTGCTATCCATGAGGATAGTTGTCTCTCTATTCCTGCTCCTCGCTTTTGTCCGGATATGAGGAATTGCTCCGAGATAGGCAATGGACAAATTCTGCTTTAAATCATCCTCTCCCCGCACAGTATATCGCGTGACGGCATATAAAAAAAGTAATGCGAAACATGCCATTACGCCCAAGAAACCTCCTATCACCACGGCTCTCTTATAGCGGGCGTGGTTGACGGGCTTAGTGGGTACACCGCTCTCATCAATGATATCCATCTGGGTCTCACCAATTATATATTCTGCAACAATCGGATAGTTTTTGATAACGGACTGAAGAATATCATATGCGTCCTGACGGTTATGGGATGTCACCTTAATTGTAAACACGGAGCTGTCTTCAATAGCCGTCGCAGAGATAACGCCATTCAGCGTCTCCACTCCCATATCTTCCTTTACAATATCTTCCAATGCCCCTGATGTTAAGATATACGGAAAAGTCTTTGATAATTGTTTGGCAACCGCCTTATTATAATAGGTACTGGTATAGCCATAGGCTGTGCGTGTATTGATGGCAAAAGAAGTAAAGGCTTCATAACTGGAATGGTATCGCATTTTTTCCACAGCAAAGGCACCTCCCGCAAAAAGCAGAATGATGACCGGCACCAGCCAGAAAAAACGCTTAAACCCCTTCCACATGTCGTCAATCACATACATAAGATCGATTTCCACATACTGATTCACAGAATTTCTATTTTCCGTACCATGTTTCTGTTCTGTCATCATAGTTTCTGAACCTTTACTTCTTATTATAGTTATAGGCAGAGTTCGTACGTATAGCTGATACGCCTCTAAGTTTTGCATCATTGAACACAATACCAAGCACCTTGGCATTCGTTTCATTCAGTGTATCAATGGCATCGTTAATATTCTTGGCCAGAATTACATCTTCCCGTACAACGATTAAACTGGCATCGCAAAGTTCAGCAATTCCCTCCGCGTCCGGCACAAGACCCATAGGGGCTGTATCCAGGATGATGTAGTCGAACTTCGTTCGGGAAAAACGAATAAGACTTCGAAACCGGTTATTGGCCAAAACGTCGTCGATGGATCCCGTGTTCGTGTTATTCAGGATGAAATAGAGCGGATACTTCTTAAGCTTGACGATAGATTTCTGCATCCCTACGCCGCTGCGGAGAATAGCCACCAGATTTGTTACCTGATTTTTATCAATATCGAATATCTTATAAAGAGACGGCTTTCGGAAGTCTGCATCAATCAGAAGTACATTCTTTCCCTCCTGCGCGATGGAGACCGCGATGTTTGAAGCCACCGTGGACTTACCTTCATTTTCCGCCACACTGGTAACTAACAGCGTCTTCGCGCCTTTTCGATCCATTCGGCTCCGTATGCGTGAAGCTGCCATCCTGCAGGATTCCGTATATCGAAAGCTCAGAATCGGATTGGTGATTACCATGGAATTCTTTCTTGTTTTGCGCCGCTCTTTCCCGACCTTCTCATGATACACAGTTCCCAGAAGCCGAGCGGCCAGCTTTGAAGATGCCTCCTTAGAGTTCTTGACAGTGTCCTTAAGGTATGAAAAGTACGCCACATAGAGAACAGCGATAGCAAGACCCACCAGAAATCCCAATAGTGTATAGAGCTTAGACCGATTCGGATTCGAAGGCATAAGCGGAATAGTTGGGCTCTGGATAACATCTAAAACTACATTCTTGATAACAAAATCCGATACGACGCTGTAATTATTCATAATAGATTGAATATAACGGTAGGCCATAAGGGCAGACTTATGCTTTACAGTCAGGACTATCAGATTAGTCTCTTCTAAAAGCTTAACCTCTGTTGTCGCATTATATTCGTCTATATTCAAATCTTTAGCAATAGCTCGCTTCAGGATATTGCTTTCCAGAATTGTTTGAAATCGCGCCGCAGTGTCTGTAGCACTGGTAATATTCTCATATATGGAGGTATTTGTTCCACGCGTCGTAACGACGAAGGTCGTGGAAGTCGCATATACGGGTCTGTAAACTATACTTGCCACTAAATTGACCAAAATTGCGGTCGTGATGGAAAAAAGCAGTATTGCCCACCACTGTCGAAGTAAATCCCTCGATATACTCGCAATATCAACTGTTCTGTAATTGCCATTTCCTTGATTCATAAATCTGATTCTCTTTTCTGCTCATATCTGTACTTCCATATGTGGTCAGTACACAACAACGTAGCATCTGGTGAAATTCGAGAGATTTGCCGCTTCATCCGTGAAGGTTATTTTCACCTCATAAACCCCCGGTGTATTCCAGTCCGCGTCTGTATCAATCTGAATGGCACTCCAATCAAACATAATTGGATTTCCCTCTGCATCGAACTCCCCATTGTAAAGATTCCCATCCTCACCCCGCCTGAAGGTATCATTGTGGTATTCGATCTGCTCAATCAACGCTTCGATATCCGCTCCTGCACCCACCGGCGTATTGATCAGATAATTGGACAGGATAATCTCCGGAAGACCGCTCTCCTCCAGAGCACTGTATATATTGACTGTAACCGGCAGTTTGGATGTATCGCCCATACTATTTGTTACAATAAACTCCATATGGCTGTCACCAGGGGTATACCCATTGATAGAATACTCACTGGATATCTTGATCTTGTTGCTGATATTCCCATCCACGACATCGTTTGCCCTGAGAGATTCTGCGATATTTAAATCATCCCGGTTTTCTCTTGTAGTTAAAAACTTAAGCGGTTCCGTAAGGGTAAATTGAGGCGACCGATAATCGCTGTAGGTTACTTTCCTCTCTACTTTTGTCACATGATTATCGGAATCCGCAACTGCTATCGTAGCTTTGAAGATGCCCTTCTCGATAAAGGTGCTTTTCGATTCGACAAAAAGATTTCCAGTGATATCTCCATCTTTCTCGTCAGAAGCTTTAATCCCTTCCAGAATAGCCGCATCCCCGCCCTTCACGGATATTGTCACCTCATCACTATCCATCTCAATGATTGGAAGCGTGCGGTCAACTGTGACAGCCCGAATTAATGTGTAGCCGCCAAAGAGCAGCACAGATATTATAAAGAAAATAACCACGAAGATACGGGTCTTTCTCAGCATTTCACTTCCTCCTATCCTTCTATCGGATCCACGGCATAGTTGGGGATCCCTTTTCCCGTCAAGATCCTATATGGATTGCCCTCGAGCAACCGGTACGCATATTCCTCATCAAAATTCTCTGTCAGAAATCTCTGTATATCCCGAAGCCAGGGCGTCCGCTGCACCGGGCTATGTGCATCGCTGGCGACGCAGTGGATGAGTTCATAATTTAAAAGTGGTCCACATGCATACTGCACCGCCCGTCCGAATTTCCCGAAGACACTGCCCTTATTCATCTGTGTGACACAGCCTAGTTCGATCCAGTCATACACATAACTCGGATCATACTGCACACAGTGGTATCGCTCAACATGTGCGATGAGAGGCGTCTTTCCTAATACGATAACATCGGTGAGTCTATCGGATATCCAGTTCGGGTTTGCGTCGAAAGGGAATTCGACCAGATAATATTGCGTATGATTTAAGCTGATCAGCCTTCCGTCTTTTATTTTTTCGGACATATCGTCGGACGCCATGATTTCCTGCCCTTTCAGGATCTGAATGTCAAGACCGCTACTCCGAATCATTTCTTCCAGATTTTCATACCGTCTGGCGAACTCCGGCGTATAGAAGTTCTCATAGCGCCCAATCTGATTGGAATGCGGCGTGGCAACGATCGTTGTGACTCCGCTTTGCACTGCGAGTTCAGCCATTCCAATCGAGTCGTCATAGTCCTGGGCACCATCGTCCACACCCGGAAGAATATGCATATGTAAATCAATCATTAATTTTTCCCAATTCTAATACAATGTCAACCTATATTATCATCTTTTTAGCTTGGATTCAATGTTTCCGAAAAGAAATGGGATAGATTTTGTGTCTGTACTTGACAATCATCCCCCAATAAGAATATTATAAGAAAGGAATTATTTGTATTTCCGGCATACCAGTCTGGAAAATATTTATAGGAGACGCGTTCTGATCATAAGAATATATATATTTAATCAGGGGGTAGTATGAAAAAGAAAGTATTTGCACTTACAATTGCAGCAGTCATAACGATTACATCGGCAGTTCCGGCTTTGGCAGCTACAAGCAGAAAGAGCCCTACAAATGTCACCATTACGCCTACACCTACTGTTAAGGTCACGGCAACACCGACTCCGAAGAAGCCGGGCAGATCTCCGAAGACCGGCGAGGTGGATTATGTTCTTTACGGCGGACTTGGCGCAGCGGCATTTGCTTCCGTAGCTGTAATCAGCAAGAAGAAGAAAGACGAGGCAGAAGCTTAATTTTCCATATCGGCATATCTTTATCGAATACTAAAGAAAGGACATCCGTACTTTCACGGATGTCCCTTTTGTTCTGTTTTTACTGCCATCTCTCTTTTTCCGTCACTATGACTGTCAGGACAGCACTCTGATCCCGCAGCCCGTAATAGATTTCATATGTCCCCGGCTGCGTTGTGTCCAATTCCCCATCACAGTAAACCTCATCCGGAATAGGCCGACCGTCTGCATCTACAGCACTCTCCACATATAAAGAAGGATCGAAGCCTTCTCCTTTATTGATATAGACTACACTGTCCGTAAGAGAAATCGTGGCCGGCATTCCCGTAAGAATCAGATCTGACTTTGCAACTACGCGGTCTGAGAATTCATTTTCCAATATAAAGGTACAATAGACGAGGGCAGAATTCTGCTTTGCCTTCTCTGTTTCAACCTGTACATACTTTCTTGCGTC
>OCTX012277131.1_pt1 | contig 20972 bp, 16 predicted proteins | sample 1539691 | NCBI WGS metagenome assembly OCTX01 (sample SAMN02144231, study PRJEB22623) | gut metagenome | biome: sheep rumen | host: Ovis aries | place: New Zealand
CGTCTCAGGCCGTGGCGTGCTGCACCTCTCCGTATTGGTGGAGACCATGCGCCGCGAGGGCTACGAACTGCAAGTGGGGCAGCCGCAGGTGATCTATAAGGAGATCGACGGCAAGAAATGTGAGCCTATCGAGGAACTGACTATCAATGTGCCCGAGGAGTTCTCGTCGAAGATGATTGACATGGTGACGCGCCGCAAGGGCGAGATGACCTCGATGGAGAATCAGGGGGAGCGCGTGAATATCGAGTTCGATATACCTTCGCGTGGTATTATCGGTCTGCGTACCAATGTGCTGACGGCTTCGCAGGGAGAGGCCATCATGGCCCACCGCTTCAAGGAGTATCAGCCGTATAAGGGAGAGATAGAGCGCCGCGTGAACGGCTCGATGATCTCGATGGACACGGGCAATGCCTTTGCATACGCCATCGACAAACTGCAGGATCGCGGAAAGTTCTTCATCGATCCGGGTGAGGACGTGTATGCCGGTCAGGTGGTGGGCGAGCATGTCCACGACAACGACCTCGTGGTGAATGTCTGCAAGGCCAAGCAGTTGACCAACGTGCGTGCCTCGGGTACTGACGACAAGGCGCGTATCATCCCCAAGACGGTGATGAGTCTGGAGGAGTGCCTGGAGTATATCAAGCAGGACGAACTGGTGGAGGTGACACCGAAGTCGATGCGTATGCGCAAGGTGATTCTCGACCACGACCAGCGCAAGAAAGCCTCTATACAGCGAGGATAGGATATCATTAATCCCCAGCCCGATGGCTGGGGATTAATGATTGGGCTTATGCATCTGCGAAAGCGCGTCCGTCGTCGAGCGTAATCTGTAGTGTTGTGTACTCGCAGTGGAAATCGTTCTGCAGGCGGTCGAGATAGCGGGCACATTCCCATTTGCACATCGGCAGGTCGTGCAGCAGGTAGTTGCCGCAGGCCTCGGGGCGGGTGGCTGGCACCTCGTCCTGTGTGAGTATCCACTGTAGGCACTCGATGGTGAGGCGGCGCATGTCCTCAACGGTGTAGGTGCTTGATGGCCCGTTGTCTCTCATGATGATATACATACCCGTGAGACAGCCCATCGGACCTACATAGACGACATCCTCCTTCACCTCGGAGTTGCGGAACCAGGTGGCCATCAGGTGCTCGAGGCTGTGTATGGCGGCGGGGGCAACGGCGGGCTCCTTGTTGGGCTCGGTGATGCGCAGGTCGAAAGTGGTGAAGCCCTTGTCCTCGCGTGAGACATAGATACCCGGCTTCAGATGGGTGTGGTCGATGGTGAAACTTTGTATGACTTCCATAATTTACAATTTATAATTCACAATGCACAATTCATAATTCACAATTCACAATCACAGGCTCTCGATGAAGGTCTTTGTGACCTGGAAAGAGTGCTCAGCAACAGTGTCCCAGAAGTTGTGGTACTGCGAGGCGTCAGTGTCGCGAAGTGGAATGTCGCTGATGACGCGGAAGGAGATGAACGGCACCTTGTAAATATAGCATACCTGTGCGATGGCACACGACTCCATATCGACGGCCTTGGCCTCAGGGAAGTGGCCGATAATCTCGCGCATCTTGTCCTTGGAATCCACAAACCAGTCGCCTGTGACGATAAGACCGGGCTTGGCACCGGCCTGAATGGCCTTCTCCAGCAGATAAGGGTCGGCCTGATAACGGGCTGGCAACCCTTGCACCTGACCATAGACGGTGGTGTCGTCGATGGCTTTCCCACAATACACATCGTGATAGGTCAGTTCCGAACTTACCACCACATCCTGCAGATTGATGTCATCGCCGTTACCCCCGGCACAACCGCTGGAGATGATGCAGTCGGGCTTATATTGGCGGATCATCTCTACCGTCTGGATGGCTGCATTGACGGTGGCTATACCGCTTTTCTGCAGGATTAACTTGTCTTCTGGAAACAATGGACGGAGTTGCTTGTACTCCTTGTCCATTGCTACAATCATTACTATCTTCATAACTTTGAGTTTAGGGGGCACGTTCGGCGTTGCCTTACTGCCTCGTACATAAGGATGGCCGCACTCACACTGACGTTGAGCGAGTCGAGCCGTCCCAGCATAGGGATGCGGATATGGGCATCGGCAGCCTCGCGCCACTGCGGGGTGAGTCCTGTCGATTCCGTGCCCATCACGATGGCCGTGGCCTGTCGCATGTCGTAGTCGTAGTATTCGTAGGAGTCCTGCAGTTGTGCCGTCAGGATGCGGATGCCCTGTGCCTTGAGGAATGCGATGCAGTCCTTGGAGGTGCAGACGGCTGTAGGCACACAGAACACTCCCCCGATGCTGGCGCGGATGAGGTTGGGGTTATAGAGGTCGGTCAGCGGGTCGCACACGATGACGGCATCTGCACCTGCTGCCTCGGCCGTACGGAGGATGGCCCCCAGATTGCCGGGCTTCTCGACGCGCTCCAAGACCACGATGAGCGGGTTGGGCTTGTTGAACTGAAGATTCTCCAGCCGGTGCTCTTTTGCCCTGACAACGGCGATGAGCCCCTCGGTAGACTCGCGATAAGCCATCTTCTCATATACTTGCGGCGTGACTTGAATCGGGGGTGCGGGGGTGCGGAATTTATCGGTGGCGCGGTGGCGTGGCGGCGCGATGGTGCGAGAATAGACCTGCGGCAGGAAGTAATCCTGTGCCTCAGTGCCTCCGTTCCCCCGAACATAAAGTTCAACGACCTCGTAGCCGCAGGCGATGCAGTGCTCAATCTCGCGCTGTCCCTCCACCACGAACAAGCCCTCCTCGCGACGGAGCGAGGACTTCTGCTGAAGGGCCACAACGTGCTTCACACGCGCATTCTGCGGGCTGCTGATGATATTCTCTTCCATAAATCTGCTGCAAAATTACTACTTTTAATTGAAGAATGAAGAATGAAGAGTGAAGAATTTGCTATCGCCCTCTGTATTTTTGACTATTTTTAAGCCTGCGGCTATCTGATTCTTCATTCTTCATTCTTCATTCTTAATTTTTCTTCGTATCTTTGCACCCAAATTGTAAACTTGCAAGTTATGAATACATTGAAGAAGTGTCTGCCAGATCTGTTGGCAGTCCTGTTGTTTGCCGTACTGGCTTTTGCTTATTTCTTCCCTGCCGACATCGAGGGCAGGATTCTCTACCGTCACGACGCGTCGGCAGGAAGAGGTTCCGGACAGGAAGCCTCGGAGTACTATCAGCGCACGGGTGAGCGCAGTCGCTGGACCAATGCCCTCTTCTCGGGCATGCCCACCTATCAGATCTCGCCTTCGTATGACTCCACCAACAAGTTGTCGATGCTCTCGAATGCCTACCACCTGTGGTTGCCGGAGAACGTATGGTATGTGTTTGCCTACCTGCTGGGATTCTATATCCTGCTGCGAGCCTTCGACTTCCGTCAGCACCTGGCAGCACTGGGTTCCATCATCTGGGCCTTTTCCACCTATTTCCTTATAATTATAGCGGCAGGCCACATCTGGAAAGTGTTGGCACTGGCCTATCTGCCCCCGATGATAGCCGGTATCGTGCTGGCATACAGGGGGAAATACATGTGGGGATTCCTCGTGACAGCCATCTTCGGCGCCTTCGAGATCTATGCCAACCACGTGCAGATGACCTATTACTATCTGTTTGTCATCCTGCTGCTGATGATTGGATGGCTGGTGGAGGCTATCCGCAAGAAGGAGATTGCTCATTTCCTCAAGGCTACGTGCACGTGCATAGCCGCAGGACTGGTGGCCGTTTGCCTGAACCTGTCGAACCTCTATCATACGTGGCAATACAGCCAGGAGTCGATGCGCGGCAAGAGTGAACTGGTAAAGCAGAACTCTGCCAACCAGACCAGCAGTGGCCTGGAGCGCGACTATATCACCCAGTGGAGTTACGGCATCGGTGAGACGTGGACACTGCTCGTGCCCAACACCAAGGGTGGCGCGTCGGTGCCCCTGAGCGAGAACGAGACGGCCATGAGGCATGCCGACAATAACTATATCGACATCTACAATCAGATTGGACAGTACTGGGGCGAACAACCGGGTACGTCGGGCCCCGTCTATGTGGGAGCCTTCGTGCTGACGCTCTTTATCCTGGGGCTATTCATCGTCAAAGGGCCTGTGAAGTGGGCCCTGCTGGCAGCCACGATACTCAGTATCATGCTCTCTTGGGGCAAGAACTTCATGGGACTGACAGACTTCTTCATCGACTACGTGCCGATGTACGCTAAGTTCCGTACTGTGGCCTCTATACTCGTCATTGCAGAGTTCACCATCCCTCTGCTGGCGATGCTGGCACTGAAGGAATTGTTTGACAAGCCGGAGTTGATGAAGCCGAGGATGAAGTATGTGGGTATCTCGTTCCTGCTGACGGGCGTTGTATCCCTGCTGTTCTCTCTGATGCCCTCGATGTTCTTCGACAGTTTCATCTCTTCGGCAGAGATGCAGGCACTGAAGGGCATTCCTGCAGAGCATCTGCAGCCGCTGATGAGCAGTCTGACGGAGATGCGCAAGGCGATGTTCACCAGCGATGCCCTGCGTTCGTTCTATATCATTCTGGTTGGTACGGGCGTGCTGCTGGCTGTGTCATTTGGCAAACTGAAGAAGGAGTATGCCGTCGGCATCATCCTGCTACTCTGCCTGGTCGATTTATGGACGGTGAACAAGCGTTATCTGAACGACGCGATGTTCGTGCCCGAGACAGAGCGTGAGGCTCCCCAGCAGATGACTCAGACGGACGAGCAGATCCTGCATGACAAGTCGCTCGACTACCGCGTGCTGAATCTGTCGTCGAATACCTTCAATGAGAATGAGACCTCTTACTATCATAAGAGCATCGGCGGCTACCACGCTGCCAAGTTGCGCCGCTATCAGGAGATGATTGAGCAGTATATCTCGCCTGAGATGCAGGAGATATTCACGGCTGTGTCGGAGGCAGGCGGCGATATGATGAAGGTCAATGGCGACAGCATCTGGCCTGTGCTGAACATGCTGAACACGAAGTACATGATCTTCCCCCTGCAAGGCGGGCAGACCGTGCCCCTGCAGAACCCCTTCTGCTATGGCAATGCCTGGCTGGTGGACAAGATAAGGTATGTGGACAATGCCAATGAGGAGATTGGTGCTGTAGGAAAGATAGACCTGCGCCACGAGGCGGTGGCTGATGCCAAGTTCAAGGCGCAGTTGGGCGAGGCCGCCACTCAGGATACGCTCAGCATCGTCACCCTGAAGGCCTATGAGCCTAACGAACTGACATACGAATGCCAGACGGGCAAGGGGGGTGTCGTCGTGTTCTCAGAGATTTACTATCCAGGCTGGACGGCCACTGTCGACGGAGATCCTGTCGAGGTGGGGCGCGTCAACTATATCCTGCGTGCCCTCCGTATCGAGCCTGGCAAGCATGAGATTGTGCTCACCTTCAAGCCCAAGTCTGTGAAGGCCACAGAGACCGTTGCATATATGTCGTTTGCCCTTCTGATAGGTGTACTGTTTGGTGCTGCCTTAATCGAATATCGTCGGCGTAAAAAAGAATGAAGAAACTATTGTCTTTGCCCCCGAATCTGGTGGGCAACTTCCACGATGTCACGGGACTCTCGCGTGACGAATACTTCTGTACCAACGACCCCGTGGGCCATAAACTCGGCAGTGGCGGCGGCACCACGTGGCTGTTGGAAGAAGCCTGGCGGGGCGAGACGGCACGCACCCCCGCACCCCAGCACCCCCGCACCCCTGATTTCGAGACGTGGCTTGCCTCGGAGAAGCGCATCCTGTTGCACGCTGGCGGACAGAGCCGTCGTCTGCCCAGTTATGCCCCTTCTGGTAAGATCCTGACTCCTGTGCCTGTGTTCCGATGGGAGCGGGGACAGCGTTTGTCGCAGGACCTGTTGAGTCTGCAACTGCCTCTTTATGAGAAGATGATGGCAATGGCACCCGACCGCATCCACACGATGGTGGTCAGTGGTGATGTGCTGATTCGCACCAACCAGCCATTGCAGCCCGTTCCTGATGCCGATGTGGTGTGCTACGGCTTGTGGCTCGATGCCTCGGTGGCGAAAAACCACGGGGTGTTCGTCAGCAGTCGCCGTACTCCTTCAGTCCTGAAACAGATGCTCCAGAAACCTAGCATTCAGACGCTGGCCGACCTGCAGCACGAACATTTCTATCTGACCGATATCGGTGTGTGGCTATTGAGCGACAAGGCCGTCAGTCTGCTGATGGCCCGTTCGCATGGGGCTGATGGCAGTCTGAAGACGTATGACCTGTATTCTGAGTTCGGTTGTGCCTTAGGTACCGACCCGTTGCTGGCAGATGCCGACCTGCGGCAACTGTCGGTGGCCGTCGTACCCCTCGCCGGTGGTGAGTTCTACCATTTCGGCACCTCGCGCGAGATGATATCTTCCACTCTCGCCATCCAGAATCTGGTGGGCGACCAGCGATATATCATGCATCACGACCGCAAGCCTCATCCCAGTATCTTCGTACAGAATGCCGTGACCAAGATTCCCTTTACGGAGCAGAATACGACGATCTGGGTGGAGAACAGTTATATCGGTGAGCACTGGCAACTGAGCCATGACCATATCATCACGGGCGTACCTCAGAACGACTGGCATCTGACGCTGCAGCCAGGCGAATGCGTCGATGTAGTGCCTGTCGGCGAGACGGGCTGTGTGGTGCGCCGTTATCATATAGATGACCGTTTTGCGGGGGAGGAACAGCAACAGAAGCGATTCCCCCTGCTGGAGTCGGTCGAAGTACTCCGGCAACAAGAAAGTCTGGAACATCTCGATGCCTTGGCCGTGCGTTTCCTCTCAGCAGAGGATATTTCAACCGAAGCCAATCTCCGCCGGCTCTTTGCCCAGCGCCGTGCGTTCAGGAAAGAGAACTGGACGGCTCTGGCCCGCAACTGGGACCATAGCGTGTTCTATCAACTGGACCTGGCCGACGCTGCTGAGGAATTCCGGCAGCAACAGATACCCCTGCCTCCACCCCTGCCTGATGAGGCACCGCTGATGACGCGCATCCACGATGCCATGTTCCGCGGGCAGAGCGACAAGGCTTTCGCCCTGCTCCGCGAGGGACTGACAGAACACACGGGGTCAGGAACGATGTGCAATTTTCCTACCCCTGTGTGTTCCGTCTATGATGACCAGATCGTGTGGGGGCGTTCGCCTGTGCGCATCGACATTGCCGGCGGATGGACTGACACGCCGCCTTACTGCCTGATGGAAGGCGGTAATGTCATCAACCTGGCTATCGAACTCAATGGGCAACCGCCGCTGCAAACCTATGTCCGTCCGTCGAAAGCATGTCGCATCGTGCTTCGTAGTATCGACCTCGGTGCCGTGGAAGTGGTGGAGACGACCGAACAGTTGACCGACTTTATGCACGTAGGCTCGCCCTTCTCCATTCCGAAGGCTGCACTTGTGCTGGCGGGCTTTGGCACTTCTGCCGTATCGCTCCGCGAACAGTTGGAAGCCTTTGGCGGCGGTATCGAACTGACCCTGCTCTCCGCCATCCCGGCTGGGAGCGGCTTGGGAACAAGCAGCATCCTGGCTGCCACTGTCCTGGGTGCCTTGAACGACTTTTGCGGCCTGGGCTGGGACAAGAATGAGATAGGCCATCGCACCCTGATGCTTGAGCAGATGCTGACCACTGGCGGGGGCTGGCAAGATCAGTTCGGCGGTGTGCTGGGCGGTGTCAAACTGCTGCAGACGGGTAGGGGATTCGATCAGAGTCCGCTGGTGAGATGGCTTCCCAACGATCTGTGGCTACAGCCCGAGTATCGTGCCTGCCATCTGTTGTACTATACAGGCATCACCCGTACCGCTAAGAGTATCCTGGCAGAGATTGTCCGCCGGATGTTCCTCAACCACAATGCCGAACTGCGGCTGTTGCGTGAGATGAAGGAGCACACCTTGGAGATGTATGAGGCCATTCAGCGCAACGACTTCTGCCAGACGGGGCGGTTGATGCGCCGCACTTGGCTCCAGAATCAGGCGCTTGACGAGGGGACCAATCCACCCGCTGTGGCAGCCCTGACGCAACTGATTGACGACCTCTGTCTCGGCTACAAACTGCCGGGTGCCGGTGGTGGCGGCTATCTCTATATGATAGCCAAAGATCCCGAGGCAGCGGCGCGTGTTAAGCAGATACTCAATGAGCATCGTAACAACAAGAATGCCCGTTTTGTGGAGATGACACTCTCCACGTCGGGATTGCAGATAAGCAGGAGTTGATGGAGTTCAGGACTGTCGTTGATATTGAGGATCCCGGTTTTCGGATTGGCCCCTGTGAGCAGATGCTCTTCGTGGGCTCTTGTTTCGCCGACGCTATCGGCCAGCGCTTTCTTGAAGAGAAGTTTCGTGCCGTGGTCAATCCATACGGAGTGATGTACAATCCTGCATCGATTCTCCATACCGTCGAGCGGTTGGAAGCCACCTCTTTCCAGACTGCCTTTCTCACCCTTGGCACCAATCATGTCTATCGCCTGAAGGAGACGGGCGAGATAGTGGACAACTGCCAGAAGCGGCCGCAGTCGCTCTTTACGGAAGAAGAACTGACGGTCGAAGCGTGTGCCGACTATCTGCGGAAGGCTATAGACAGGCTCCGTCAGATGAATCCTCAGATGCACATCGTGCTGACCGTCAGTCCCATCCGCTATCGCAAGTATGGCTATCATGGTTCCCAACTCTCCAAGGCCACCCTTCTCCTTGCCATAGACAACATCCGTGTTAATCCGTGTAAATCCGTTGCCTACTTCCCTGCCTACGAGATTGTCAACGATGAGTTGCGCGACTATCGCTTCTATCAGGAGGACATGCTCCATCCGTCGGCACAGGCAGTCGAATACATCTGGCAGCGCCTTTGCGAGTGTTATCTCAGCGAGGAGGCCCGTGAATTCATTGAGGCGTGGCGCCCCCTTAAGGCAGCCCTGAGTCATCGCCCCTTCCGTCCGGATTCGGAGGAATATAAGGCGTTTATGGATAAAACTATGTTAAAAGTAGCAGAGTTGCAGAAAAAATATCCTACCTTTGCACTTTAGAAATATAAATCGTCAATGTCATGAATTATTCAATAGAAAAGATTGCAACGCTCATCGGTGCCCGTCGCATCGGAGAAGCCGAAGCACAGATAGGCTGGCTCTTGACCGACAGCCGTTCACTATGTTTTCCTGAAGAGACTCTGTTCTTTGCGCTGGCTTCCGCCCGCAATGATGGTCATCGCTATATCCTCGACCTCTATCACAGAGGGGTGCGCAATTTCGTCGTGGAGGCCAAGGGGCTGCAGACCTATTGTGAGACCGGCATGCCTCAGATGAAGGATGCCAATTTCCTCGTGGTGCCCTCGCCCCTGGCCGCCCTTCAGCGTCTGGCAGAGCGCCATCGCGATGAGTTTAACGTGCCTGTTGTCGGTATTACCGGCTCTAATGGCAAGACGATGGTGAAGGAGTGGCTCTATCAACTGCTGCTGCCCTCGCAGCGCATCGTCCGTTCACCGCGTAGTTATAACTCTCAGATAGGTGTCCCCCTCTCCGTCTGGCTCCTCAACGAGCAGACCGAGATAGGTATCTTCGAGGCCGGCATCAGTAAGCCAGGAGAGATGTATGCCCTGCGCGACATCATCCAGCCCACCATCGGCGTGCTGACCAGTCTCGGCACAGCCCATCAGGAGAATTTCCGGTCGATGGAAGAGAAGTGCATGGAGAAACTAGAACTGATGCACGACACGCAGGCGATGGTCTACTGTTCTGACAACGACACCGTGAGCCGCTGCATCCGTCGCATGCAGTACAAGGGCGAGAAGATAGCCTGGTCGCTGTGCGACGAGCAGGTCGCGTTCTTCGTGAAGGAACAGAAGGAGGTCAACGATGGTACGGCCACACGTATCTCCTATCTATATAAGGGTGAGGCTGGGACGTATGAGATACCCTTCATCGACGAGGCTTCCATTGAGAACTCCATCACCTGTGCCGCCGTTGCACTCTATCTGGGCGTCACCATGGATGAGTTAACTAAGCGTATGCCCCATCTGGAGCCAGTCGCCATGCGCCTGGAGGTGAAGGAAGGCCAGCGGGGTTGCGTGCTCATCAACGACTCCTACAACTCTGATGTCAATTCGCTCGACATCGCCCTCGACTTCATGAACCGCCGCACCTCCGTAACTCCTCCTTCCTCCCTCAAAAAGACCCTCATCCTCAGCGACATCTTCCAGACCGGCACCTCGCCAGAGGCGCTTTATGCCCAGGTGAGCGACCTGGCGATGAAGCGAGGCATTGACAGGTTCATCGGCATCGGACCGGAACTCATGGCCCAGGCCGACAAGATCCGCGTCAGCGACAAGCAGTTCTTTGCCGATGTGCCCCACTTCCTCTCCAGCGATACGTTCAGCAGTCTGCGCAATGAACTCATTCTGCTGAAAGGTGCCCGCGCTTTTGGATTCGATCAGATCACGGAGCAGTTGGAGCAGAAGGTTCACGAGACCATTCTCGAAGTCAACCTCAATGCCGTGGTGGAGAATCTCAACTACTACCGTTCCTTCCTGAAGCCTGAGACGAAGATGGTCTGCATGATCAAGGCCGATGCCTACGGGGCCGGTGCTGTCGAGATAGCCAAGACGCTGCAGGATCATCGTGTCGACTACCTTGCCGTAGCCGTGGCCGACGAGGGCGTCACCCTCCGCAAGGCGGGCATTACGGCCAATATCATGGTCATGAATCCTGAGATGACGGCCTTCAAGACCATGTTCGACTATGATTTGGAGCCAGAGGTCTACAGTTTCCGTCTGATGGATGCCCTCATCCGTGCCGCCCGCAAGGAGGGTATCACCAGGTGGCCTGTGCATATCAAACTGGATACGGGCATGCACCGGCTCGGCTTCGACCCCATCCGCGACATCGATGAGGTCATCGACCGTCTGTCGCACCAGCAGGCCATCATCCCGCGCTCCGTATTCAGCCATTTCGTAGGCTCTGACAGCGATGACTTCGACAGTTTCTCTGCCGAGCAGTTCCGAAGGTTTGAGGCCGGGAGTCAGAAATTGCAGGCCGCCTTCAGCCATAAGATCCTGCGTCACATGGACAACTCTGCGGGCATCGAGCACTTCCCGGAGCGCCAGATGGACATGTGCCGTCTCGGTCTCGGCCTCTATGGCGTGGATCCTCGCGACAATCGTATCCTCTCTACCGTCTCCACACTTAAGACTACCATCCTTCAGATGCGCAGCGTGCCTGCCGGCGAGACGGTGGGATACAGCCGTAAGGGCAAGATAGACCGCGACTCCGTGATTGCCGCCATCCCTATCGGCTATGCCGACGGCCTGAACCGCCATCTCGGCTGTCGTCATGGCTATTGTCTCGTCAATGGTCAAAAAGCCGAATACGTCGGCAATATCTGTATGGACGTGGCGATGATCGATGTCACGGGCATTGACTGTCAGGAGGGCGACCAGGTGGAGATATTCGGTGACCACCTGCCTGTCACCACGTTGTCCGACATTCTCGACACCATCCCCTACGAACTGCTGACGGCAGTATCCAATCGCGTCAAGCGTGTCTATTTCCAGGATTAGATGGACGGGTGACTGTTAAAACCTTGCATCCCAAAAGGTATTGATATGCTCAGACAGGCAGTTGTAGATAAGGTAATGGCGCGACAGTTGTGGAAGTTGGGATTCAGGGAACCCACCTTGTGCTACTACGACCTCGATGGTGAACTCCGGAATGCCGAAGGCGACACTCTGGAACTGAAGGACTACAATGCCCCCAAGAAGACGCGCGGTCGCGGTGCCAGATGCTATTCAGCCCCGGCTCTATCAGTAGTCCAGGACTGGCTGCGCCGTAAGAAGCACCTCGAACTGTTGGTCTGCCGCGACACCTTCTTCCATAATGCAGGCGATTACTATTGCCGAATCATCCGGCTCTCAGACGGGTTGAGCCGTGACACCCACCCCCGAAAGTCCTACGACCAGGCTTTGACGGATGGCATCAGGCAGGCCCTGGCACTCCTGTCATGACAAAGTTTCGTAGAATCCAAGGTGGCTCGCTTCACGCCCGTTGAGCGAGAGGAATATGTGGCCAGCAAGAAGGAGTACTGGGACTACTATAGTGCTATGAAGACCTCCTTTGACAAGGGGCGTGCAGAGGGCCGTGATGAGAGATCAACGGAGATTGCTCGCAATCTAAAGAGAATGGGGCTCTCTATTGCTGATATTGCAAAGGCCGGAGGAACTGCACAAGGCCTATCCGAGGGCCTGCATCGTGGGCCATCACGACCTCGACCCGAAGAAGGACTGCCCCTGCATCGACGATGTCATCGGGGAGAATGCCGACCTGCAACCGAAGTGACAGGCACGGAAGGCCCTGACAGCCTGTCCGTTAACGTTTGAGTAATAAAAAAGAGGTGAAATGCATTGCGTTTCGCCTTTTTTTTGTATCTTTGCAGTCGAATTAGCACTAAAACAAATAAATATCGATATTAAAACCAATGGAACAAGTATTCAGTTACATTATCAGTCTGGGTGCATCTGTGATGATGCCTATCCTGTTTACTATTATCGGTCTCTGTATCGGACTGAAATTCGGAAAGTCTCTGAAGTCAGGACTTTATGTGGGTGTCGGATTCGTCGGTCTGGGCATCGTGACGGCCTTGCTAACCACCAACTTTGGTGGTCCGTTGAGCGACATTTCCAAACTCTATGACCTTCAGTTAAAGGTGTTCGACATGGGTTGGCCTGCTGCCGCTGCTGTTGCTTACAACACAGCCGTCGGTGCGCTGATTATCCCTATCTGTCTGGGCGTGAACTTCCTGCTGGTGATTACAAAATGCACCCGTACGGTGAACATCGACCTTTGGAACTACTGGCATTTCGCGTTCATCGGCGCCGTGGCCTATTTCGTGATGGACCAGAGTCTGGCGTGGGGCTATTTTGCTGCCATTGTATGTTATATCGTTACGCTGGTGATGGCTGACCTGACTGCCGACAAGTTTCAGGCGTATTATCCCGAATGGCAGGGCATCTCGATTCCGCAGCCCTTCTGCCAGAGTTTCGTGCCATTTGCCCTGCTGATTGGCAAGGCACTTGACCAGATACCCGGCTTCGACAAGTTGAATATCGATGCCGACGGACTGAAGAAGAAGTTCGGCATACTCGGCGAGCCGCTGGTGCTGGGTGTCATCGTGGGCGCCCTGATCGGAGCCTTGGCGCAACTCGACATCAAGAAAATCCTCTTCCTGGGCGTGACGATGGGAGCCGTGATGGAACTCATCCCCCGCATCACCTCTTTATTCATAGAGGGCCTGAAGCCCGTGGCCGAGAAGACTCAGGAGGTGGTGAAGCGCAAGTTCAACGGCAAGAAGGTGTACATCGGTATGTCGCCCGCCGTGGTCATCGGTCATCCGACGACACTCGTCGTCTCGCTGCTGCTCATCCCCGTGGCACTGGGCCTGGCGGTGGTGCTGCCCGGCAACCAGTTCCTGCCCTTGGCATCGCTCGCCGGTATGTTCTACCTGTTCCCCATGGTGCTGCCCTTCACGAAGGGCAATGTGGTTAAGACGTTTATCATCGGACTGGTGGCCCTGGCCGTCGGTCTCTACTTCGTGACCGACATGGCCCCTGCCTTCACGCAGGCCGCCGCCACGGTATTCGCTCAGACGGGCGACCCTGCCGCCAAGATTCCCGAGGGATTCGAGGCTGGTGCCCTTGACTTCGCCAGTTCCCTGTTCGGCTGGGTCATCTACAAGTGTGTCAACAATCTGCAGTGGGTAGGCATGGGCGTGCTGACAGTCATCACGCTCGGCATGGTCGTCTGGAATCGCCAGCGCATCGCCAGCGAAGAGAGCCGGAATAACGAGATCTCAAAATAATGGAATAACGAAATAAAGACAAAATCAAGAAAACAAATGAAGAAAAAAGCAATTCTGAGTATCGCCCTCGTGATGGGCGCGCTGGGGATGAACGCCCAGCAGAAAGTGAACTTCCAGACGGCCTGCCATCCTGAGGACGTGAAGCACTACGACACGAAGACGCTGCGCGACCGCTTCGTGATGGAGAAGGTGATGGCCGCCGACGAGATCAACCTGACCTACTCGCACTATGACCGCTTCATCTACGGCGGTGCGATGCCTGTGAACAAGACTCTGAAACTGGAGAACTTCCGCGACCTGGGCCTCGACGTGGATCCCGGCATCAAGGACAAGTACTTCCTCTACAACCGTGAACTCGGCGTGGTGAACTGCGGCGGAGGCGACGGTGTCGTGATCGTCGACGGCAAGGAGTATGCCCTCTCGCCGAAAGAGGCTCTCTACATCGGGCGTGGCCATATCGCCAAGGACAAGGATGTGAACAAGGTGGTGGAGTTCCGCTCGAAGGACCCGAAGAACCCGGCCAAGTTCTACCTGAACTCGGCAACGGCCCACCAGCACTACAAGACGCAGTGGATCACGCTCGACGGGCGCAAGGGCTCGCTGAAGGCTGCCGTATGGGGCCCCGTGGGCTCGCTGGAGGAGTGTAACAACCGCACGGTGTATAAACTGATCGTGAACGACGTGCTGGAGGAAGGCCCCTGCCAGTTGCAACTCGGACTGACACAGTTGAACCCGGGTGCTGCCTGGAACACGATGCCGCCTCACACCCACGGCCGCCGCATCGAGGCCTACTACTACTTCAATCTGCCCGAGGGGCAGACCATCGCCCACATCATGGGCGAGCCGCAGGAGAGCCGCGTCGTCTGGCTGCACAACGAGCAGGCCATCATGTCGCCAGAGTGGTCGATTCACGCTGCTGCCGGCACCTATTACTATACCTTCATCTGGGGTATGGCCGGTGAGAACCTGTACTACAACGACAAGGACAACATCCCCGTCATCGACATCAAGTAACCCAAGATGCCTTTCTTAACAATATAACGCTTTAACGAAAATAATGAAATAATGACACCTGTTCAAACAACCAAAATGTCCAACTTCCGTTGGGTTATCTGTGCGCTGCTGTTTCTGGCAACCACTGTCAACTATATGGACCGTCAGGTCTTGTCATTAACCTGGAAGGACTTTATTGCTCCGGAGTTCCACTGGAGCGATGCTGACTATGGTACCATCACTGGCTGGTTCTCCATCTTCTATGCCATCGCCAACCTCTTCGCAGGAAAGTTCATCGACTGGATGGGCACGAAGAAGGGCTATCTGATAGCCATCTTCGTATGGTCGACCGGTGCTGTGCTCCACGCCGGCTGCGGCTGGGCCGCCATGACAATCGAGGGCTACGACTCCATCGAGGCCCTGCGCCTGGTGCAGGCCGGAAGCGACGCTGCCGTGGCCATCGCCACCGTCTCGGTGTGGCTCTTCCTCTCCTGCCGCATGATCCTGGCACTGGGTGAGGCCGGCAACTTCCCCGCCGCCATCAAGGTGACGGCAGAGTACTTCCCGAAGAAGGATCGCGCTTTCTCTACCTCCATCTTCAACAGCGGCGCCTCCGTGGGCGCACTGGCCGCGCCAGCCACAATTCCCCTGCTGGCCCGTGCCTGGGGCTGGGAGATGGCCTTCATCATCATCGGTGTGCTGGGCTATGTGTGGATGGGGCTCTGGATGTGGCTCTATGAGAAGCCGCACAAGAGCCACTTTGTTAACCAGGCTGAGTTGAACTATATCGAGCAGGACAACGACATCGCTGCCGTGCAGGACCGCACCAACGTGAAGGAGGAGAAGACCATCCCGTTCTGGGACTGCTTCAAGTACAAGCAGACCTGGTCGTTCATCGTGGGTAAGTTTATGACTGACGGTGTGTGGTGGTTCTTCCTGTTCTGGGCGCCCGCCTACTTTTCTGACCAGTATGGCTACACGTCCGACTCGACGATGGGCATCCTGCTGATCCTGACGCTCTATGCCATCGTGACGATCCTGAGTATCGGCGGCGGCTATCTGCCCACCTACTTCGTCGACAAGAAAGGCATGAATCCCTATCTGGGCCGTATGCGCGCGATGCTGATCTTTGCCTGCTTCCCCGTGCTCGGCCTGTTTGCACAGCCTCTGGGCGCAATCAGTGCCTGGTGGCCAGCCATCCTGATCGGTCTGCTGGGTGCCGGCCATCAGGCTTGGAGTGCCAACCTGTTCTCTACCATCGGCGATATGTTCCCGAAGTCCACGATCGGTACCATCACGGGTATCGGCTCAATGGCCGGCGGTATCGGCTCGTTCCTGATCAACAAGGGCTCTGGTAACTTCTTCACCTGGGCTGATGCACAGGGGGCCGCCTTCACATTCTTCGGCTTCGACGGCAAGCCTGCTGCCTATATGGTGGTGTTCTGCATCTGTGCAGTGGCTTATCTCATCGGCTGGTGCATCATGAAGACGCTTGTGCCGAAGTACAGGCCGATTGTGGTGGAAGATTGAAAGAATGAAGAAATAAAGAAATGAAATGGGGCTCCTCATCCGGGGAGCCCCATTTTAATGGTGCATGGCAGGAAACCCTGGCGTATCAGGGCATCGATGAGCCCTTCCGACATCGCCTCATTGTCCTTGCGGGTGTAGCGGATGTCGGTGAAGACCTGGGCGAGCGTCTCCTTGTGGTTAATCTCCACGAAGTGGCGGTTGTCTTCGAGTTCCTCCTTATATTTATAATAGGTGTCGATGTCGGCGCCCAGATAGTCATGGTAGGTCTCCTGATGTACGAAACTCTCCAGTGGCAGACGGTCGGAGAGGGGAGGCTCCTCGTCGGGCCATCCGACAGTGAGGGTGGCGAGGGGCATCACGAGTTTCGGAAGCCGCAGGATGTCGATGATCTGCTGCGGTTGGTAGACGGTGGTGCCGAGATAGCAGTAGCCGAGGCCCTCTTCGTCCATGAGGCAGCAGAGCGTCTGGGTGTAGAGCAGGGCGTCGGTTGCGGCATTGATGAAAGAGAGAAAATTGTCGTAGCCAGGCTCTGCCTTGCGGCATTTGGCCCAGAAACTGGTACGGTTGAAGTCGGCACAGACGGTGAGCACCACAGGGGCTGCGGTCACCATTGGCTGGTTGAAATGGGCGGGTGCCAGACGTTCTTTCATCTCCTTGGAGTGGGTGACGACAACACTGTAGAGTTGCAGGTTGCCCATGGTCTGGGTGCGTGCAGCCTCGTTCATCAGGCGGTTCAGCAGTTCTTCGCTGACTTCGCGGTCCGAATACTTTCGGATGGTGCGGCGGGTGAGTATCGTTTTCATATCTTTTTCTGATTTTGGATGCAAAGGTACGAATAAGCGAAGGAAATACCAAATTTATTTGGGTATTTCTGAGCGTGAGTATCTTTGGGCATAGCCCAAAGAAACGAAAGTCTTCCTGTTTGGAGAACATTTTGCGAAGATTTCGTCTAAAAGTTTTCCGAAATAGAAAACTTATGTGTAACTTTGCAACCTGAAATAAACGAAGTGATATGGAATCAGAGGCAAGAAAAGACATGTTGCAGCGTGTGACTGCGGAACTGATGGCTGCTGGAAGCAGACAGGGCAATGAGATGACACAGGAGCAGTTGATGGCCCTTGTGGAGAAGAGCCTGTCATCCCTCCCGGCAGAGGAGGCCGACATGCTGTTGTCGCTGGCCAACCAGATGGTGATGAAGAACCGTCGCCCCGACGTGACGGAGGTGCGCCCGCAGGCCTTGGAGTGCGACGTGGTGCGCTTTCAGAACAACAAGGAGAAGTGGGTGGCCTTCGTCGGGCTGCTCGACGGCTATCCCTATGAGATATTCACCGGTCTGCAGGACGACGAGGAGGGCATAGTGCTGCCGAAGACCGTCACCAGCGGAAAGATCATCAAGCAGGTGAATCCCGACGGTACGAAGCGCTACGACTTCCAGTTTGAGAACAAGCGCGGCTACAAGACGACCGTGGAAGGCCTCTCGGAGAAATTCAACAAGGAATACTGGAACTATGCCAAACTGATCTCGGGCGTGCTGCGCTACCGGATGCCTCTGGAGCACGTCATCCGACTGGTAGGCTCGCTGTCGCTCAACGATGAGAGTATTAATACTTGGAAGGTCGGTGTGGAGCGGGCCCTGAAGAAATATGTGCCAGGTGCCCACGACGACTCTGCGGATGCAGCGGGCACACAGGCTGAGAGCGCGGAGGTATAAAGGCACCTTATGAAACTGAGTTCGGCCTATATCCATCTGCGAAATGTCCGCTTCCAAGCGTTCCACGGCGTGATGCCACAGGAAAAGAGGGTGGGGGGGAGTTTTTTGGTAGACCTCCGTGTGGGCTATCCGCTGGCTGTGGCCATGCAGACGGACGAGGTGGCTGACACACTGAACTATGCCGAACTCTACGAGATCGTCGAGCGCGAGATGGCCATTCCCTCCAGGCTGCTGGAGCATGTGGCCGGGCGTATCGCCACAGCCGTGAAGGCGGCTTTTCCGCAGACCCAGTCCATCGACTTGGTCGTGACCAAGCAGAATCCCCCTATGGGGGCTGACTGCGACGGGGCTGCGGTGGAGATACACTTAACGAATGATTAGGATAATATGTGTAAGAAGATTGTACTGTTTCTGATAACAATGATATGCCTTGCGGTGTCGGCCGGTGCTGCGAGCAAGCAGTTCACGCTGGTCATCGATGCTGGTCACGGCGGCCACGACACGGGTGCCATCGGCAAGGGGAAGGTGAAGGAGAAGAACCTGACACTGAAATTCGCCCTGGCCTTCGGGCGGCTCGTGGAGCAGAACTGCCCTGACGTACGGGTCATCTATACCCGGAAGACCGACCGCTTCGTGGAACTCTACCGCCGGGCAGAGATAGCCAACAGCGCGAAGGCCGACCTGTTCATCTCCATCCATATCAATTCGGTGGAGCGGGGTATCGTGCGCGGCTTCCAGACCTATACGCTGGGCAGAAGCCGGCGCACGGGAAAAAAGAACGGCGTGATGGAGAATCTCGAAGTGGCCAAGCGTGAGAATGCCGTCATCTATCTGGAGAGGGACTATAAGCAGACCTACCACGGCTACGACCCGAACTCGCCTGAGAGCAACATCATGTTCGAGTTTATCCAGGACAAGAATATGGAGAACTCTGTGGAACTGGCCAAGTATATGCAGCGCTATGTGTGTCAGGCCACGAACCGTCAGGACCAGGGTGCCCATCAGGATAATCTGGCCGTGCTGCGCCTGACCTCGATGCCGGGATGCCTGATAGAACTCGGATTCATCTCCACGCCCGACGAAGAGCAATACATGAATTCGAATGCCGCAACGGCAGCCTATGCCCGAGGCATCTATAATGCCTTTGCGGCCTATAAGAAGAAGCACGGCGGCAGCATCACCGTGCCTTATCTGCCGGAACCGAAGGCCGACAGGGTGGAAATACCGCAGGTGGTGCCACAGCGTGCAGCGGCTGACAAGGCAAAGTCAAAGGCTGAAGAAAACAGCGCCGCTCCCAAAGAAGAGCCGATGGCGGAACCCAAAACGCAGCAGGAAAAGAAGGAGGCGGAAGGTCAGACGGAAAACACACAGGCACCGGACGGCGTGGACCTTTCGGTGGTGGGCGATGATACCCCGGCGAAGGCAGAACCAGCAGAGGCGAAGGCACGTGTTGAGGCGAAGCAGCCTGTTGAGGCAAAACAGCCTGTTGAGGCAAAGCAGCAGTCGCAGGCCCCGACAGATGCGCCAGTCTTTAAGGTGCAGATTCTGGTGAGTACCACTAAACTGAAGTCGAGTGACAGACAGTTGAAGGGGCAGAAAAGTGCAACCTTCTACCGGGAAGGCGGTATGTATAAGTACACGCTTGGGGCATCAACGGACTATAATGAGATATATCGTCTGCGCAAGAGCATACTGGATGACTTCCCCGAGGCTTTTATCATAGCCTTCAGGGGCGATGCCAAGATGAATGTGCAGGAGGCCATCCGTGAGTTTAAGAAGAACAGAGTGAAATAATAATTAAAAGGTTATGAAATACTTTACAAAGGAGGTACAGATTGCATTAGTGGCTATTGCCGGCATCGTGGTGTTGTTTTTCGGCTTGAAATTCCTGAAAGGCATGACGCTGTTTTCCACCGATGACAATTATTATGCGACATTCGACAATATCGGCGGACTCTCAGTGTCGAGTCCTATCTACTCCAACGGCTATCGTGTCGGCGTCGTCGAACAGGTCGTCTATGATTACGAAGGCAAGCGCGACATCGTGGCTGTGCTCGGTCTCGACAAGCAGATGCGTCTGCCTAAGGGAACGATGGCTGAGATCACGAAGGACCTGATGGGCAATGTGCAACTGAACCTGATCTTGGGCGACAATCCGCTGGAGGTGATGGCTCCTGGTGACACGCTCGTCGGTGGCTTGGAAAAAGGCATGCTCGGAAAGGCCGGGGAGATGGTGCCCCAGATAGAGCGGATGCTGCCCAAACTCGACTCCATTCTGGCCAGTGTGAATGCCCTTCTGGCTGATCCCGCTATCAGCAACTCGCTGCATAACATCGACCAGATAACCTCCAATCTGACCACTACCACACAGGAACTGCACCGCCTGACGGGCAGCCTGAACACTCAGGTGCCCAGCCTGATGCAGAAGGCCGACGGCGTACTGGCTAATACCCACACGCTGACAAAGAATCTCAGCGACCTGGATATCGCGATGACGATGGCAAAAGTCAACGGGACGCTGCAGAACGTGGAGCAGATGACAGCCAAACTGAACAGCAAGGATGGCACGCTTGGCCTGCTGATGAACGACCCGCAACTCTACAGGAATCTGAATGCCACGATGAGTCATGCCGACTCCCTGATGATCGACCTCAGGCAGCATCCCAAACGGTATGTACATTTCTCGGTTTTCGGGCGGAAAGATAAGTAATTTAAAAAACGTCTAAATAGGCAGGGCTGAAAAGATTTGACCCCCTCGTTCGTAAATCCCCCATAGAGAAAGCGTTTTGCCACTCACTGTCCTGGGCGGAAATTTTGGGATGCTTCGGTTTAGAGTGAATCCTAAGTACTTGATATCTAGTGTTTTATAAATACGCAAGCCGCCTTTTTG
>OCTX012270121.1_pt1 | contig 20959 bp, 16 predicted proteins | sample 1539691 | NCBI WGS metagenome assembly OCTX01 (sample SAMN02144231, study PRJEB22623) | gut metagenome | biome: sheep rumen | host: Ovis aries | place: New Zealand
AAGCGCTCGCGCTCTGTCCTCACGCAGCGGTACTAAGTCGGAATGTTCCATTCCTCCAAGTACCGGCGTTGCGGATGTTCCCTCCAGAATGTTTATGCACGCTTTTTTCTTAATGCGACAGCCCCTCTTTGTCCGTGTCTTTAAAAACAGAGGCTGTCCCTTTTGCCTGCCGGCTGTGTCTGCCAAAACAGATCAGCCAGAAATCCACCCCCGCATCTTAGCCGAACAGCTCCTTTGCCTTTGCGGCCATGCGCTCGCCGTAGATCACGAAGGTGTCCTCGAAGCGCTCCAGCTCGATCATGTCGTTGGTCGCGATGGGTCCGAAATGGATGACCGGCTCGCCCATGGCATCGCCGCTGGAATAGATCATCGCACCCTTGACCATGCAGTGGTCGAGGATCTCACGGATTCCAAGCTCCGCTCCACCGTGCACATATTTTGCTGTTGCAAAGGCACCGATCAGCTTGCCCGCCAGGTTCAGCCTGTCAGAATCGGTCAGCATGAAGTTCATCATCTGTCCGGTGATATGAGCCGCATAGATCGGGGCGCCAAAGATGATGCAGTCACAGGACGAGGCATATTCAAAGTCAACATCATCGATGGAGAAAGTACGTGCCTCACATCCCTCAACCTTCTGTATGCCCTTCGCGATCAGCTCGCCCATGTGCCTGGTGTTTCCGGAAAAGCTGTAATAAATCACTGCTGCCTTCATTGCTCATTCCTCCTTGCATCTTTTTTCTTTATTATACACCAACAGTATATCCATGGCATGATTTTTCAGAAAAAAGACGGCATGTGCATCCCCTGAAACTGCCGCTGCTGATGCGCTCTGCGCATCGTGCTGAAAAATGACGGCATGTTCACTCCCGGAAATGCCGCGCCGCAGCTGGAGTCGGCAGCTGCAGGGAATAAAAACGCCCCGAACAGAGTCTGCAGGACTTCCGCAGTTTCCTGCGGAGCCTTCCTCTGTCCGGGACGCTTATGCATTTATTCCTTATTCAGTTTTTATCGTCCCTGCCTCGCGGATCGCGATCCGTCCTGTCAGGTTTTTCCATCCGAGCAGTTACTGTGCTTTCTTCTTTCCCAGGGCATAGACCGGAATGGATACAAGGAAGACAAGCAGCTGGCCGACTGCAGCGACGGTGAACTTACCGCTCATGGAGTTTGCATCGCCGAAGAAGATCTGGGTAAGGAAGTTGATGACATAGATAGCAACCACCATACCGAAGTTCATGAAGCCGGCGAAGATAGCCATTGCCTGACCGTACTGTGCATTCGGATATTTCTCATGCAGGTAGTTCATGATGTAGGGGTTTGCTCCCATCATGGCAAAACCAAGAACGAATCCGCATGCATAGATAGCAATAAGGCTGGTCGTGACAAAGATCGGAAGGGCAAGGGCAATTACGCACAGACCCATGAGTACCGGAACGGTCCATTTGCCAAGCACCTTGGCATATGCGCCATACATGAAACCGGCAAAGATACCGCCGATGGTAACCATACTTGCGCCAAGAGCAGCTGCGGATGCATCACCCAGGTTGTAAGCGTTCTGGATATATGCGGATACATTGGTTCCGAATACATACAGGAACAGGAAGAAGAAGAAATAGTGGATGGCGATGATAAATGCCGGAGTCATGCTCAGCTTCTCGCCAGCCGGAACCTCTTCGGGACCTGCTGCGGGAGCGGGAGCATTCTTGCCCTCAGGCTCAACATTCGGCAGGCAGATAAAGGTAAGGATCAGCTCGACAATATAGATCGGGATCCATACCAGGTAAGCATTCTGCCAGCTGCCGGTCTGGGCAGTGACGATACCGCCGATGTTCTGGATGCCGACACCGATCAGGTTCATGACACCAGAAGTGATACCGAACATCGTTCCGCGCTTTGCATCATCAGAGATGGCAGCTGCGAGCTGCAGTGCGACCATCGTGTTCATCGCGCCCTGGTTGATACCGGCAAGACCGGCGGCAACGATCAGGATATAGATGTTGCTTCCGCCCACCAGGAAGAAGATCAGGCCGTACAGAAGCATGGCAGCTTCACAGACCATGATCAGATACTTGCTGGGGATCTTTTTGTTCAGCTGGCCAACAAGGAAACCATAGATCGTTCCGACCAGAGCCGGAGTAACCAGAAGGGTCTGAACAACCGTCGGACTTACATTTGCATAAGTCTGCATGATGTTGCCCAGAAGACCCATCGTCATGTTCGACGCCATAGCGCCTGCGCAGAAGGCGAAAATGCCTATCATCTGCTTCACATTGATTTTGTTTTCCATAAACACACCCTCACATAACAAAAACTGCTGTTGCTGAAGCTGCAACCGCGCCCGGATGCCCTGCTGCCTTTTTCGCCAAAATGATTTGCCAGGAAAGTGGCAGAACCGTTTTTGCAGACTACAGCAGCAGACACTCCTAAGGTTATTTTATAGGGCAGGAACAGATAAGAAAATGTATAATCTGCACACAATAAACCGATTTTTAGGTTTTAATTTTGTGCTTAAACATTATATTGCATCATTCGGGCGAAACGCTTAATATATGTATAATTGACTTATTATGTCTGCACCACAAAAGATCACAGGCGGCTGTTTTGCATTGCCGCAGATCAAGGAAAGGATCAACGTATGCCAGAATCATCCAACAATTATCCCGCAAAGGAGAACATGCTCGGGACAAAGCCGATCCCCCAGCTGATGCTGCAGTTCGGCATCCCGTCTGTCATCTCCATGTTCGTCAACTCGATCTACAACCTCGTTGACCAGATCTTTATCGGCCAGCGGGTAGGCTACCTGGGCAACGCCGCAACAAACGTTACCTTCCCATTTGTCACTGTCAGCATGGCCATCTCCCTGATGATTGCCGTCGGTACTGCCGCCAACTGCGGACTGAACCTCGGCCGCAGGGACCAGGAGCGGGCCGACCGCACCATGTGCTGCGGCTTTTTCATGGCCGCCGTATCCAGTGTCATCCTGCTGGTGATCGGCCAGCTGTTCATGCCGCCGATGCTCCGGCTGTTTGGCGCGACTGACCCGGTCATGCCGTATGCCGTCCCCTATGCCCGGATCTATATCCTGGGTCTGCCCTTTACCGCACTGGGCATTCTCTGCAGCGACATGATCCGTGCAGACGGCAATCCCAGCTACACCATGAAGAGTATGCTGGCCGGCGCTGCATTTAACATCGTGTTTGACTACATTTTTGTTTTCCCGCTGAACATGGGCGTACAGGGTGCTGCCCTGGCTACCATTCTCGGCCAGCTGCTGACCCTGGTCATCAACCTGCGCTACATCCCGAAATTCAAGACGCTGCACTTTAAAAAGGAATATCTCCGCTTTGATCCGTCCATCGCCACAAGCATCCTGACGGTCGGCTTTTCTTCCTTTATCACCCAGTCGGCCATGCTGGTCACCCAGGTCGTCCTGAACAACCAGGCGGTCAAGTACGGTGCCCTGTCTGAATTTGGCGCAGAGATCCCGCTGACTGTCTTTGGTATCGTCGGCAAGATCAACGGCCTCATGGTATCCGTCATCATGGGTATGGTCGTCGGCTGCCAGCCGGTCTACAGCTTCAATTACGGCGCAAAAAAATACAGCCGTGTACGTGAGCTGATCCGCGATTCCATGATCACCGGCACCGCCATCGGCCTCATCGGCATGGCCTGCCTGCAGCTCTTCCCGCAGCAGCTGATCTCCATCTTCGGCCAGGAGGATGCTCTGTACAACACATTTGCTGTCATGGCGATCCGCACGATGACCATCTTCATCTTCATCCTGGGCGTCCAGATGACTGCAGGAACCTATTTCCAGGCCGTCGGAAAGCCGAAGTATTCCATCCTGATCTCTCTGTCGAGAAATCTGCTGTTTATGGTTCCTTTCCTGATCATCCTGCCCATCTTCTTTGGCATCAAGGGTATCATGTACTGCTACCCGGCATCCGATGTCTTCGCCATGACCCTCAGCACAGCACTGCTGGTCATGGAGATGCGGAAACTCGGCAAGGACGACGAAAGCGCAGCTGCCGGCGCCTGACAAGCACCCTTCGCATCAAAAAGTTATATGTGGCGCCAGCTATTTGCTGGTGATCACAGATAACTGCATTGCATGGCAAAAAAATATCTGCGGCGCCAGCCCTTCGCTGGTGATCATAGATAACCATATCAGACAGCGAAAAGGCTGCCCTAAAAAAATGTGCCTGAACATTCCACGGAATGCGCAGGCACATTTTTTATGCTTCGTTATTATTTATAATCTTCCCAAACCGGTAAAGGCTTGTCTCTCTGGGTTTCCACCTTCAAGAACGCCTCGGCGTTCTTGCCGCGACGCGCACGGTGCGTAAGCACTTCCCACTATGCGCGTCTGCCATCCGCCGGACATCCTGCAGCTTAAGGAAACCTTTATTCAAATCTTAGAAATTTCCGCTGCCGGAAGGACCGCTTTCCTGTCCGTATCCGCCGTAGGGATCGTTTCCAAAGAAGTAATTGAAGATATCCTCTTCGTCCATCCCGCCGTAGCCATCACCGCCATAGTAAGGATCCTGAGGCTGTGTGCTCTCCGCATCCTCCTGGCTGTCTTCAGAATCATTCTGGCTGTCCATGGTTCCGTTCTGATTGATCCCGGCCTGTTTTGCCGTTCCGAGGGTCACTGTAAAGCTCTGCTCCACGTAGACGCCGTTATCTGCTCGCTGCGCCAGCACCTCGATGGTCTCTCCGGCTTTGTATTTGGCGATCAGCTTCTGCAGGACCGCCTGGGTCTTTACGGAATGTCCGTCAAAGCTGGTGATGATATCACCCTTCTGCAGGCCGGCCTTCTGTGCCGGGCCGTCCTCTGTGATCTCAGTGATGCAGATACCGGCAGGCATGCCATAGAGCTGGGAATACTCTTCCGTAACCTCTGCAAAGCTAATGCCAAGATAGCCTCTGTCCTTCTCTGCGACCTCTGTCCGGGCCGTCCCGTTCATCATCTCCTCCAGGATCGGCACAGCCTTTGCCATCGGGATCGCATATCCCATGTTGTCTACGGAGGCCTCGCCGTAGGAGGAAGAGCTCTTTGCCTCGTTGATACCGATCACCTCGCCGCGCATGTTCAGGAGGGCGCCGCCGCTGTTGCCGGCATTGATGGCCGCATCGGTCTGGATCAGCCCTTCCGAAGTGGCGGTTCCGTTCTCATCTGAGAAGTCCAGCGTCCGGTCAAGGGCGCTGACGCAGCCGACCGTCACGGACTGGCCATAGCCCAGTGCGTTGCCGATGGCCACAACCTGTTCACCCATCTTCACAGCATCGGAATCACCGATCACTGCTACACGGATCTGATCCTTTGTCTCCTCGCTGATGTCATCCAGCCGGGCGGAAAGAACTGCCAGATCGTTGTCCGGATCCTCGCCCTTTACCGTGACCTCAACAACAGATTCATCAATAAAGCCGATGGAAACCTCCGTAGCACCGGCAACCACATGCTCGTTCGTCGCGATAAGCAGTTCCTTATCGGTCTGTCCGACGATAATTCCGGTGCCGGCCCCCTCGACCTCATACTGCTGCCGGCCGCCAAAGAAGCTCCTCATCTCCTGGACCGACATCGTCGAGACCGTGACCATGGACGGCATTGCCGTGGCAGCCACATCGGCTACCGTCATCGCTGCACCCGTGCTGCCAGTCGAGGAAACCTTTCCTTCCGCATTGGCCCGCTCCACAGAAGCCTCACTGGAAGCCATCGCAACAGACGCCTGCGCGGTACCGCCAGCCGGGCCGATCAGCCGCTCCGCGGCCTCATTCGTCGCGTAGGTAACAGAGCCTGCAACCAGTCCAAAGACCAGGGCTGCCGCCACGGTGCCCATCCACTTCTTCGACTTTCCACTCTTTTTCGCCTTTTTCACAGGATCCTTCGGGATCCATCTGGACTTATCCCTGCCGGAGCTGGACTGTCCGGAACTCCCGGTACCGCCGGGTATCCACATATCGCCCGTATCCCCATAAGAACCGGCAGAAGAATCCTTCCGCTCTGCTCCGTCAAAACCATTTTCTTCGTAAAAATTATTCTCGCTCATATCTGACGCCTTCTTTTTTAACTCCCTAACGGGATTTCTATTCTACTAAAAGACAGTTTAGGGCTCAAATATGTTCACTTTTTGTGTTGTTTGTGAAAAAATTGTGAAGAGGCTGCCGTCAGCTAAGAACAGACAGGCATAAGCATTCTTTCGGGAAACGCTCCCGCTCTGTCCTCGCGCAGCGGTACTATGGCCCGGTTCAGATGGGATCCTCCATCTGACCGGGCCAAGGACCGGCGCTGCGGATGTTCCCTTCAGAATGTTTATGTCTGTCTGTTAATGGCTGGCGGCAGCCTCTTTTCTTAATGGTTTGCCTTTATCAGGTTCCGGTAGAAGTCGACGCAGCCGGGCAGGCAGCTGTACTCCAGGTACTCGTTGACGCCGTGCATGCCTTTCATCTGGTCCGGCCCCATCACGATGGGGGCAAAGCGGATCACGTTGTCGCAGATCCGCTGGTAGTTGATCGCATCGGTCGCGCCGGTCATGACGTAGGGCGAGCAGACGATGCCTGGAAATGTTTTTTCTGTCGTTTCGACGATCATGCGGAAGGCATCACCCTTGATGTCCACCGGCTGGCTGAAGTCGTTGGCGTGAAGGATCTCTACGCCGAGGCTGTATTTTTCTGCCTTCTGCCGTACGATGGCCAGACTCTCTTCCATGCCCTGGTGCGGGATGAACCGCATGTTGGCGCCAAGTGTTGCTTCTTCTGGCATCACGTTGCAGGCATCGGACCCGCTCTGCATGGTAAAGGCGATGGTCGTCTTCAGCATGGCGCCTGCCTGCGCCGAGATGGAGGGCAGGACAGCCAGCAGGACCGGCCGGAACAGCCAGATATTTTCCAGTACCAGGCGAAGCCCAAAAGAGGAGGCATAGGGAGCCAGGATTCCAAACATGTTCTCGACCTCCCGGGACATATACTTGCGGAAGGGGGAGCGGGTCTCCATCTCGTGCACGAAGCCGGCCAGTCTGGCGATGGGAGATCCCTTCGCCGGCGCGGAGGCGTGGCCGCCGGTACTTTTTGCGGTGAACCGGATATCGCCCTTTCCCTTCTCAAACACGCCGATCATGGCAAAGTTGCCGGGGATCCCGCCGATAGGATCGGTGATGATAGCGCCGCCCTCATCGCAGACCAGATAGGGACGCACGCCCCTTTTCTCCAGATAGTCCACCAGCTTCGGACAGCCGTCGCCTGCCCATTCCTCCGTGCAGGAGGAGGACAGCCAAACGTCCTGCTCCGGCACATAGCCCTCGGCAAGCAGCTCCTCGGCTGCCTCCAGCAGGCCCATCAGCGAGCACTTTGTATCCACGCTGCCGCGGCCCCACACTCTTCCGCCTTCGATCTCCCCGGAAAAGGGCGGATGCGTCCATGTCCCTTCTGCAGGGACCACGTCCTGGTGACTCATCAGCACCAGGGGACGGTCATGCGCCTTTCCCTCCCAGAAAAACAGCAGGCTTCCGTCGATCTCGATCTTTTCCAGATGCTCATACACCAGAGGAAACAGCTCCTCCAGCACCTGATGAAAGCCAAGGAATTTCTCCCGAAGGTCGGTATTCATCCGCGATACGGTCTCGGTCTTTACCATGGCAGAAAGCTTTTCTGCAAGTCCAAGAGCCCTCTCCTCATCCGCCGCCGGCCGGTAGGCGGCCGTCTTTTTCGGCGTGAAGGCCGTGCGGATCACAGCGATCAGAAGCAGCGCCAGAAGAAGCAGGACCACCGCTCCGATCAGCCACAAAATGTAATTCATCCTTCGTCACCTCCTTCGCCGGCCGCCTTTTCCTTCCGGAACATGAGCCAGGCCAGCAGGATCGAGATGGCGCCGGATGGAAGGATCATGATGCTGGTCTGGGAGATCAGAGACGGCACCAGGATAAACAGGGCGCTCATGATCACCAGCGGGACCAGGGAAAGGCGGATATTCTTGCGGTAATATTTGTATGCCATGGCGCCAAACAGCGCCGGGACCACGTTGTCAAAGGCCGGCTGGAGGGTTTCGCTCTGCAGCACCGGCTGCAGGGGCTGCAGCAGCAGCACGCCAAGAGCCAGGACCAGGATCGTCACCAGGGAGGAGGTGGCGATGGACAGAGTAGAAACGATCTCGTTTTCCGGTGTGCCCGCCTTTGTGCCGGCCAGATCCCTGCTGTTTACGGCGCAGGGGATCTTCATGTTGATCAGATTGCCGGTGATAAAGGCGAGGTATCCGCCGCCGGCGCCAAGCATGGGCGTATAGATCAGGAACTCAGCCACCGAGCTGACCATCCACACGATGCCGACGGAGAAAAAGCCCTTTCCTGCTGCCGCAAGATTCGGAAAAGCCCCCAGATAACTGCCGATCACAAAGGGCGCTCCCACTAAAAGGACGAGGGTGATCAGTGACACGAAACGGCCGATCCGGTGTGTTGCCGCACGATATGCCTGGAATTTTGCTTCTTTTTCCATAAGAACCTCCCCTCAGCTGACGATGACCGCTGCCAGCATGCCAGCCAGCATTGCGCCTGCGACTGAAAAATTATCCACAGCCCGAAGGCCTTTTTTCTCTGAGAGCCAGATAAAGACGCCCATCACCGCCCCAGAGACCAGCACGGTAATGATCGGCACGATCCCCGTGCCTCCGGAGACCAGACCGCCGATATAACTTCCGAGGTAGGCAGAAACCAGGCCGATGAACATGGCCGTCATGGCCACATCGCCAAAACCTGCTGTCTTGCCCGGCTTCCCGCCGGACGCCGATCCGCCAAGCCGCTCGGTATACTTCTTATTAAAGAAGATGGACAGGATCATGCCCCACATGATGCAGACACTCATCAGCAGACAGATCGTGGAAAAGCTCTCCGGTGTCATCTCCGCCATCGAAAGCGTGTGCATTCCCACCTGCTCAGCTGCGCCCTGGGCCACCTGCACCTCATAATGGAGCGCGCCGATCACCGACAGACGAAGCCACGGCCAGGGAATGCCAAGGGATCCGGACAGGGCGATCACGCCCAGCAGGATGCCGATGCTCGGCAGGATGGAAAAGGATACCGAGGATGTCACCGTGTTTTTCAGGACCTGGGGGTCCATGCCAAGCTCCAGCCCGGCCCGGTAGGCCCGAACCATAAAGATCACACAGACCACGGCGATAAATGCGATGATCCCGCCGCAGATCAGGTACATAAACCAGCTGTTCAGCGCCTCTGCCATAAAGCCTCCCTTCTGCTGCCGGCACGCGGCAGCCCTGCAGCCATGCGGACTGCATAATCATACATATGCTTTATTTTACCCCAGGAAAAAGCGGAATAACAGGGCCGTAGGCGCATAAACATCCACAAAAGAGACTTTTGTTTATTCTTTTTTTCTTTTTTTTACCTTTCTTTTAGCCCACCGCCACAACCTCGTCACAATTGGGCTGTAAAGTATGTATCAGATAGTTGGTGAACACATTGTACTATCTCCCCCTCATTTTCAGAAAACGCATGGAAGCCGGAGCAGATGCTCCGGCTTCTGTGTGTCTGCAGCAGTTCCGCTGCAAATTGCTGCTCAACCAATTCCCTCTTCTCTTTCTCTGCCTCCTTTACATTTCGATTTTAGAGACTACGATTCCCGGTATGGTGATGGTCCCTCCAAAGGTGGATTTATAGCTGATCGTTCCCAGGGAAGTTCCGTAGACGGTAATGATGTCATCCTCCAGCACGCGGGAGGAGGTGATTTTCTTGTCATAAACACCATACAGGATCGTATTATGGTCAGAATTTACGGCCAGCCGTATATCCACCGTATCGTCTCCCTCCAGGACCTGAACGACCTTTCCGCTAAATTTGACCTTTTTCCCGATATAATCATCCGGCGTTCTGGCCAGCTGGTCGTAGGTGATCCCGGTCTCGTATCCCTTTGCCTCTTCTTCTGCGGCCTTTGCGGCGGCGGCATCCAGCTCCGCCTGTGCCTGCTCTGCCAGCGCCTGTCCTTCCTTATCCGCATCGCTTCCGTTGTACTTGCTGTGAAGCTCACCGGCAAGGGAGATCACCGTATCCCAGTCTTTCTCCTCATAGGCATTTTTGATCTTTACCAGGGTGGCATCTGCCCCATTCTTCAGCTCCTCAAGCTCTTCATTCTGGCTGTCGACCTGGGCCTGCAGCTCCTGCTTCTCACTTTCCAGAGTATTGATTTTTGCCTTGTCAGCTTTGCTGCTCCGGATCAAATCCTCCTTTTCCGCTTCCAGCGCCTCTACGGATGCCGCCATCTCCTCGACTTCAGATGCCAGATCCGTGTTCTTTCCACTCAGCTCTTCATTGCTGCCTGTGGCCGTTGCCAGCGCCTTTGAGATCTCGTCATACTCCGCCTGCAGGCTGCGGTTCCTGGAAAGCTCCATGCCGTACAGGGCGAGAAACAAAACGGCCGCTGCAGATGCAAGGAGCAGCAGGATCGTCTTCCCGCGCCCGGAACGGGCCGGCTTCTTTTCTGCAGAGATTTCCGGTTGTTTTTCCGGGACAGTCTCCACCGCTTCTTCGGCAGCCTTTCCCTGGTCTGTATCCACGGATTTTTCAGGTGTTTCTTCCGAAGTCTGAGCAGGAGCTTCCTCCGGAGCTTCTCCCGAAATCTTCTCGGGATCTGCTTCCGGCGCTGTTTCCGGCGATTCTCCTGCATCATTTGCCGCGTTGATCTCCGAAGCGGCTTCTGCATCATTTGCCGGCTGTTTTTCCTGGACCTGCTCCTGGTATCCGGCTGTTTCCGGCACCTGTTTCAGGTCCGCCGCAGCGTCCCCTGCTTCCAGCCTGTCTGCTTCCGGGGCAAGAGGCTTCCCGGCGTCTTCCCCGACTGCGTTCACCTCATCCTCCGGAATCTCCTCCAGCGAAGATCCTGTCGCATCCTGCATGGTCAGATCACGTTTTTCCTCATCCATTTCTACGTCTCCTCTCCTCTTATTCTGTGCGGTTCACCCCTGTGGTCAGCCGCTGCTATAGAAAAAGTATAGGATCCGCAGAATGAAAAAGGGTCGCCGGAAAAGCGACACCTCTTCCGACGACTCTGTGTTTTTTTATATGAATGTGGCGCTGCTTTCGCTGGCCTTCACCTTCTCCAGTGCAGCCTGGTACGCATCTGCGGCATGATGGATCAGCCATAAAGCCCGCTCATCCGGCACTTTATCAAGAAGGGTCGCAATATCTGACGCCCAGCCTGCCAGAGCGAAGACTTCCTCTGCCCATACGTGCAGCTGCTCCGGTGCAGCCGGCAGATCACTCAGCTCCAGAAACCGGTTCTGCACGGTCCTTGCCGCTTCCTGCGCGCGCAGCTGCAGCTCCCCGGCAGTCAGTGTTCCGTTGTCCAGCTCCCGAAGTTCACGGATCAGCTGCTCTGTGGCGGTCACCAGTTCCGCCAGGAGCCTTCCGGTCTCTTTGCGGTAAGCTTCCTCTCCCATATTCTTCTGCATGCTGCGAATTATCGCGTAGGACGGATTCCGGCAGATACAGATCCCGCCGCTGATCTCCGTATACTTTCCCAGACGGAAATACCGGTTCTGCAGCTCCTCGTCTGCTGCCCAGATGGTATGGGCCAGATAGATGCTCCGGAGCATATCCAGTTCGTCCATGCCAAAGTAGCACCAGATCACCTGGGCCTGCCGGCCGCGGTTTTTCCGCTCGTCTTTTTCACTCCGGTAAACGCCGGCATGGCGCAGTTTTTCTGCGATCTCCCGGGTTATATCCGCAAGTGCTGCGGCATCCCAGTCGCTTTCGGTTCCGTATTTCAGCCGCACAAAAGCGGCAAGCCGCCGCTGCTGGCCGTTGTCCAGCGAGCGGACACCGTGCAGCGCATATCGCTCTGTCTCCAGCTGTACCTGCTGCGGCACATAAGGCCGGTACGCTTCCACCGGGAACAGCAGATCACCTGCCGCACTGCTGCGATAGACCGGGTGCTGTGCCCGGTCGGGATGCTGCCGGTTCCAGGCCTCCATCAGGATCCCCACCTCACGGCTGATCCGCTCCAGGGAACGCTGCCCCTGGTAAAGCGACCTGGCCGAACAGGCTGCTGCCGCAAACATGCCGGTATACAGGCTGCCCTGCCCGCCCGGTCCGCTGCGGGATATGGCATCCGCACCGCAGGAGGCAAAGACTGCTGTACCATGCCCGGTATAGGCTGCAATGCTCTGGGCAAATTCCATGATGCCGGGCCCTGCCGTATGGAAATCCCCCGCAAAACAGCAGTCCAGGATCACGATTTTTCTCTGGCAGGGGAGCGCTTCGATCACCTCCAGCAGTCCCTGCAGTCCCACTGCGCCGTCAGAGAAGATCAGGCTGCCGCTGCTGCCATGTCCTGAAAAATAGAAAAAGAGCGTATCGCTGCTCCCCAGCATCCGGGCAAACTCCTTGAGAGCGATGGCGGCATCCGCTGCTGTAACGCATCCGTTCTCTCCCAGGATCCGGAGATTCTCTTCCGGGACGCAGAAGCCCCGGCAGAGCGTTTCTGCCATCAGCTTTCCGTCCTCTTCCCAGGCCGGCAGACTGCCAGGGCCCTCTTCGCCGGGATACTGTCCCACACTTGCCAGGATCCCGTATGCTTTTGTCGTCCGCTCCGGCTCCTGGCCCGGTCCTGTCTCCTCTTCGCCAGGCTCGTTCCAGCCCAGCTTCTGCCGGAGCTCCTCCATCATATTCCGGAACCTTCTGCCGGTAATGTACTCCGCATTCATTCCTGGAACCATCCTCCCCATTCTTCAGCCGCCCAGCGTCGGCTGTCCGAACTCATACAGGGCGTAGTTGATCACATCGATGTCATAGACCTCCCGCTCGATAAAATAGCGAACGATCAGGTCTCCCTCACTTCCGGGCGATAAGGCATAGCCCGCCTTGGTCAACAGCTCCTCTGTCTCCTCCAGGTCCAGCTGCAGCGCCACTGCCAGCGCGAGCACCGTCTTTTTTCTGGGGTGATAGGCGGGATTGCTGCGGATCTTGGAAAAAAGCTTCCGGTCCAGATTTGCCTTTTTGTAAACCTCAGCATCCGGAAGCCCGCTCTCGCTGATCTTTCGGAACAGCATTTCGTGGAAGGTCTCCCCCAGATCGCGGATCAGGTCCTTCAGGTTCCTGGCGTCTCTGCCGGTATATTCACCTTTTATATATTCAGCTGTATGATCGCCAGGCATCTGCTGGGCTTCCTTCTGCGGGGAAGTCTGCAGATTTTTTTCAATATACGACACCAGATCCTGTATCAGCGCTCTGTTCTTTTCCATTCTCCTGTCCTCGTATCTGACCGATGCTGCGGCACAACTTTATGCTCTGTGTTGCCGCGCTGCTGCCTGTTCCAAGGCAGCACATTGTTTGATGGTATCCCATTTCCCTTCTTGTTCTAGAATACCACAATGCCGGACAGGATGACATGCGCCCCTCCCTTTTACTGCCTATTATCGGGAAGGGACAGGGAAAAAAGGTCGCAAAAAAAGCGACATTTTCTGCCGCTTTTTCCTGTGTATGCTCCTTAAATTTATAGTATACATTTTTAATATCGATGTGTATTTCATGCATCCCAATCTAAATGGCATCAGCCAGATGCCTCACCCTGATGTACTTTCAGGCTTCATTTTTTAGATTCGGTCTCATAGTTCTGCCGCAGCCGGCCGCCTGTTTTTCCTTAATCCTGCATGTAGATGCTGATGATGAGAGCCTCCCAGGGGAAATCCACATCGGCCGGATCACAAAGGATACTGTCCGCCGTGGCATACAGATATTTCCCTGCATCCATCAGCCGGGACAGGATGCCGTTGTCCTTTCTGGGGACATAGCCCAGCTTGAAATCACCATCCATCACCAGGATCGCCCGCTTGTCGGCCTTATTCTCCGGTTCCCGAAGGAGGGTGAGCCGTTGCCCCTGCTCCATCTTTCCCAGGTGCTCCTCCAGCCCGTCGACATGATTGCAGCCGGCGACGCTCCGCTTCATCAGAAAAATATCTCTGGAAAAGGGCATGTCCAAAAGCCCCGGCAGATTGAACTGCAGTCTGGACAGCTCACTGCTGCCGATGCCCCCAGAAGGCACCTGCTTTTCATTCTTCTCCATCCGGATCTTTTCCCTCCTTCAACCGATCGAAACGAATCTTCAGCTTCTGATACTGCTCCATAAGCTCCTGATACTGGACTGCCAATTCCTTCTGCCGGGCGGCAACTGCTTCCTCATCGGCCAGGAATTCCTTTGCCGTGTAGGGGAAGCTGCTCTGGATCTGCCGGATCTCCTCCTGCAGCGCATGGGATTTCTCATCCAGCTCAGCGAGCAGCTCCTTCATCCGCCGGATCCCGTCCGGGGTATTGGAAAACTCTTCCTCTACCTGTCCCTCACCGACCTGTGAATAAAGCGCCTTCAGCCGCTCGAGATCGCCGTTCCGGTAGGCCTCCATGACCTGCTGCAGCAGCTGTGCGTCCTCCGGGGTCTGATCCGGATGGGAATCCGGGTGCAGAAGCTTCATCAGCTTCCGGTAGTAATGCTTTAGCTCATCCTCTCTGGAGCGAAACCGTCTGCCCCCTCCGGAGCCTTCCATTTCATCCTGGTCATCGCCTTCGCCGCCGCTTTCCGTATCATCCGCGCTTCCTTCCGGACCACTTGTTTTTCCGTCAGATCCCTGCCCGCTGCCTTCGCCGTCCGGGTCCTCTCCTGTCTGGCCGGATCCTGCCGCGTCACCATCGCCGCCGGCCCCTTCCTGGCCATCGCCGCCGTTCGCGCCGTTTTGGCGTCTCCACTCGTCATCCTTCTCGTCTTCGTCTTTCTTATAGTCAGCAGAGCGCTGCATCCGTTCCGCTTCCTCCCGGATCCGCTGCTCGTACTCGCTATATTCGTCGCTTGCCTTTTTCTGGGCTTCCTCGGCGGATGTCTGCTCCTGCCGGTTTCTGGCCGCCTGTAGGATCTCGATGGCCCGGCGCAGTTCCAGCACCCTGGCTCTCGCCTGGAATACCCGAAGCTCCAGAACACCGATCCTGGTGTTGTACTCCGCCTCAAGCCTGGGGCACTCCCTGTAGCGCAGTTCATCCCTCTGTGCCGTCAGCAGGCTGACCGCCGCACGGACCTCGGCGATCCGCTTCTTCAGATGTTCATATTCGGATTCCGCCTGTATGATCTCGTTAGACATATTTCCCCTCTCATTGTGCAGGGCTGTTTCCGGCATGCTCTGCCACATAGGCTTCCAGATATCGCATGCGGGTCTCCAGATCCCGTTTTTCCTCCTCATTGGCACTGCCGTCACAGGCAATGAAAAGCTGCCCGATCTCATTTTGCAAATGCAGACAGCGTGCAGAAAAGTCCGAAGGCTTTTTCGCTGTCAGCTGCTCTGTGATCTGGCGGTCTGCCTGACACAGGATATTCAGGGTGAAGGGGATCTTCTTCTCATAGGTCACAGAGTACAGGTTCTCCTCCTCGATCCTCCGCCTCATCTCGGACTTCGTAAGTCCTGTACCGCAGCAGGCATTGATAGCCTCGGCCTCCTGACGGGCAAGAAATCCATCCGATTCCGCCAGATAAAGCAAAAAGTCCAGAAGCTCCGCCTGAAATGCATCCCGGAGTGTAAAATTCTCCCTCTCCTTCATGCGGATCACGCGGTCCGCCTCATCTGCAAGCGCCAGCCATTCTTCCGTCTTTGTCAGCAGCTGGTCTCCCTGCTTCCTGGGCTTCTTGTATCCGTCCTTCCCCGGCATTGGTTTTCCGGCATAAATCATCTCCCGCAAAGCGCGGGTCAGGTAACGCATTGAGTCGGGACGGTAAAAACCTTCCCTCTGGCTCGCCTCGATCTGGTACTGGAACAGTCCGTCGACCTGCCTTGCGACCGCCTCAAAGATACGCTGCCCGGCTTCATCCAGATCCGGATCGCCCATCGGTTCGTACTCGCCGATCTCCAGCTTCTCATTGCGGAAGCGCTTCATCATGTCCTCATACGTCGGCCAGTCTACCTCCACGGCAGGCGTCTCCTCCGCCTTTACACCGGCTGCCAGCAGGTTATAGCGCTGACAGTCCATCAGTGCCCGGTTCGTGATCAGGCCTGCATTCAGGAAAAAACGGTCTGTCTCTGAGCAGATCCCTAGCAGCGTGACCTCCTTTGTCATCAAAGAAATCGTACACAGAAAATCCTCGAGATCCTTGGCCATTCCCCGCTCCTGACAAGTCAGAAGGAAAAAGCTGCTGCATCTGGGAATCCGGTGAAGCAGTCCCAGCACCTTGTACTGACTATTCACATGATAATGCAGCATATAGCGAATGGAATTTTCCGGCTCCTCAAGGCCGAGCAGCTCCCCCGTGCCTCGCACGATGATGTCTCGCTCTTCCTCATCCGCCATAACATAGGCCGGCACACAGGCCTCCAGGATATCATAGCGCATAAGCTCCCACAGATCCTCCATGGTCCACATCCTGCCCCCGGCATACAGACTCAGATTTAGGGAAAACAGCTCCTCCCGAAGTGTTTTTGCTCCATCCCGAATGACACCCATCCGCCTGACTCTCCTCTCTGCAAGGCTGCGATCATCACATCCCTCGCCTGCGGTCATAACGATCCGTGGCCGCGATCACCGCATATTGCACCAGCGGTCATTACGATCCGTGGCCGCGATCATTGCATCTCGTACCTGCACGCATTACTTTTCTTGAGTATATCACATTTGTAATCCGGCAGGAAATCCGCCGTTCCTTTGAGGCGGCCTGAAACTTTCTGCAAAGAGCCCTGCCGTGGGTTCGACTCCCACTGCCGGATCGACTACAAAAAGGATAGCACAGGTCTCCCGGAAAAATGTCGCCGGAAAAGCGACGCGGATCCTTGCGGATAAATGGCATGCTCCGCCATGTAATTTAACGGAACAGAACGAAATAGAGCCACTAACCCAATACTTGTTAACATGAGATTTTCCCTTTCGCGATAAATACAAGCACAACGGCAGTCTGTTCCATAAAAAGAAGGATCTGGTGCCATTACGCAGCAGGTCCTCCTTTTCCGGCAGTCCTGCAGCTTTCATCAGCTGCAGCCTGTCGTTCGTATCGTATTTTCCTTTATCAGCCATTTTCCTTTGTTGTATTTAGAACTACCTTCGCCAGATCACCGCTGTACGTATGAGACAGTCCTTCCATCTGTGCCAGCGAATAAGAGTACATGATTCTATCATCCGTATCCATGAAGTAGAACATATATAGCTCTATAATGTTATTGTTCTTTTCCGCAAGAAGCCGAAGGATCCTTCCTGGATAAGCGTCCAGATAGGTGTATTCCGATTCTCCGCAGACCTCTACCCCATCAAACCCGTCAAGCATGTACTTTAAGTATTCCTTCTCTGCCTGCTCAAACGTAACCTCTTCCGATGTAACATTCATATAATTCAGCTGAACATATGCTTTTGTATTCTCCAGCTGATCCAGCGCAAATCCTATCATCTGCTCTTCTTCGTTGCTGGTTTTTTGATAATAATCCGGAATCGGAATAAGCAGATGGCCAAAGCTCGTCTCTTGGCAGGTATTCAGATCAAATCCATTATAATCAGGAAGCTCGAATTTCTTCAGCAGCTCTTCCTTGTCTGCAGTCTGCCCTTCTTGCGATGCAGAAGCGCTGGCGCTATCTGCAATTTCATTATTCGCGGCCGACTGTTCGTCATTTTCCGATCCGTTCTCGTTTTCCACATCCTCGGCGGCTGCAGCTGGCTGATCGTCGGTTTTCTCTGTTCCGCTGTCATTGGCTGTATCACCAGAACCATCCCCGTCAGAAACGCTTTCCTCATCCGCCTCTCCCTGGGGCGTATCGGTTCCGACCAAACTGTTGAGGCTGTCATAATATGCAGGAAGCCCTCCGTACATTGCATTCATTTCCTCATCAGAAAGATTCTGCACGACCCAGGACTGATCTGCTTTTTTCAGTGAAAGCTCAGCCGCCATCTGGATCCGGCTTTCTGCATTTTTCTCTATTTCTTCATTGAAAATCTGCAGATAGATCCGCTCAGCTTCTCTTGTCTGTTCTTCCTTATCCTTGTCAGAGAATACAACCGCGATCATTTCTGTGATCGTGCGGGCCAAAACATTGTTCATTACCGCAGAATAATTATAGGCAGTAAATGTAACCTTTACATGTGCGGTATCCCCTTCAACGGTCTCCTCTTCGATTTCATAATCAAATGTTCTGAGCGTATCGCCCATCTGTTTCAGGATCTCTTCGCTATAATCGTCTCCATCTTCACGCAGGAAATCCTCGGCACGAATGGAATCACCTTCATAGACCTGGGCGATCGTATCTGCATCATCTGCCTTTACTGCATCCAGAAAAGCCCCTACGACTTCTGAAGGTGATGCCTGACTGCCGCATCCGGCAAGTCCCAGAAAAGCATAACTCAGAAAGATCAGAAAAAAGCCCAGTTTCTTTTTCAAACCAATACCTCCTCTTCTTTTCCAACCATTTAATTTCTAAGCAGCTTATCTCTTACTCATATATTTCCAGCAGTTTTTTGTTGATCCGGTTTTCTGCATCCAGCAGATACTCATAATCCGCTGTTGTAAGCTCATCATCGGTCTCATAGTCGGATGCTTCTGTGAGGAATTCTGTGTAGCGGTTGGCAAAATCTGTATATTCATCCAGCATAGCTGCTGAGTCCTCTGCGTCGTTAAACCGCTTCATAAAGTCAACATATTCCGTCATGAACGCTTCGTATGAATCGACAAATTCCTTGACTTCCGCACTGACCTCACTTGATGCTGCTGTCTCTGTTTCTGTATCTGCCTCATTCCCGGCCGCTTCTTCGGTCTCTTCAGCAGCTTCAGATGCCTCCGCCGTTTCCGTCTCTTCTTCAGGTTCCTCCGGTGCATCCAGAATCACGCCAAGGCTCCTGCTCTTTTCATCATACGTGGCATAGATATTGTAGCCAGCCTCATTATCTGCCGAATAAAAGCCTTCATACTCATCAGAATCGACCGTAAAGCCCAATTCCTTACACTGACTGATATATTCATTAAACTTATCCATTGAAAAACCGAAGGCCTCGAACATAAAGCAGTCTTCATCATCCCTTCCATCCTCTTTAATAATCGGAGAATCCGGCTTCGGGATCAGCTCACCAAGAGGAGTTTGGGACCAGTAAACTGCCGTCTCCGTCTCTGTTTCTTTTGAGTACTTATCTGAATGGAAATCGTAGTATTCCGTGTAGATCTTCTCGTCCTTTACGTAACTGATCGTAGCAATATCCGGCTCGACATAGCCAAAGTGCTCGATATTTTTGAGATAGTAATATCCCGTATAATAGTGCAGATTAATATTTTCTGCCTTCTCTCCAGGCAGCACAAGCATATCCGTTTCTACACTGGCGCCGATCGGCATCTCCTTTAACTGTTTCACATCATCCTCTGTCAGTTCGAGGAGCTCTGTCACTTCTGCATAGTATTTTTCTTTCTCCTCATCTGTTACAGAATCCTTTTCGGAAAAGGTAATCTCAAAACCTGCAAGCGCATAGGGAGAATTGTTTTCAATGCTCAGGAGGACATATCGCTCACCATCGACGATTCCTTCATCCACGTTCCATGCAATGTCTGCAATGTCCAGATAGTCTTTCTCCTTCTCTTCCTCTTCCGCAGAGGATGCAGAAGCCGCTTCACTGCTTACTTCCTCTGCTGCGCTCTGGCCCACAGATGCCGATCCAGTCACACTTTCACCTGCAGATGATGCAGCCGAAGCTGAAGAAGCAGCGCTGCCTCCGCAGCCGGCAATCATTGTCACCACCATCACACCTGCCAACAAGCTTACGATTCTCTTTTTCATTTGCAATTCTCCTCTCCTGTCATCAATAGTTAACACTATCCATCATCGCGTCTTCTGCATTTGCAGAGGCACTTTGCTATGAAGCAAATAAAGGTTTTTCAATCCTTCCCTGCCATTGCCCTGATGTGCATGATATCCTGCCGGAATGTCTCGTCTGTGCGATACTCTTCTCTGGCTCCGTCCAGATATATCCTGACCAGATCACTGCTGGTACTGCCAAGCTTTTCCGTTATGATTTTGGTGGAGCAACCCATATCGTTCAGCATGTAGATCAGCTCCAGCTGTGCCCTCACGATCCGGTTTCTCCCGGCGGATAGCAGCAGCTCTGTTTTTTCTATATCAAAATAGGATGCTGCAGCACTCAGCAATCGCCAGAATGGATCGTCCCGTTCCCTGCATTCTGCCCTGAGCTGCTCCTCAAGCCGAAGCATCAAAAGCTTTAAATCACCAGAAACTTCGGCTGTCTCTCCTGACACATCCTCGCGCCCGAGCAGGGAGTCCACCGTAATGCCAAAGAACTTTGCCAGAGCGATCAGGTTCTCGATCTTTGGAGCGCCGGAGCCGTTTTCCCATTTGGTAATCACCTGTCTGGACACATCGATCCGCTCCGCCAGCTGTTCCTGGCTCATGCCGCGTCCGGTGCGCAGTTCCTTCAGTCTGTTTGAAAATTCTGTCATGTTCATTCTCCTCTTCTCCTTCTAAGCATAAATTTTCACACAATTCTGAACAAGAAACTGCGGATTCCATCCGGGCTACTTTCCGTAGCCCTTTCGCCCGACCGACTGTAAAACACATTTGTCATTTCTGATGCAAACGTACCGAAAAAAACCTTGGAAATCTATTTCTAAGATTTTTCCAAGGTTTTGTGTCGGATTATGGAGTTGAGTATTACGTTGAGTATTACGTTGAGTATTGCGTTGAGTATTGCGTTGAGTATTGCGTTGAGTATTGACTTGAAGGTTGGTTAGCTACAAATTGTTTAGTTTAGCACTCAACTACAAATTGTTCCTCTTGGAAATTTGTATCTGTCCTTTTTCTGCATTTCAAGAACGCCTCGGCGTTCTTGCCGCGACGCGCACGGTGCGTAAGCACCTCCCACTGTGTGCGTCTGCGTCTCCGCTGTCGCTCCGGTCGGCGCTAAACGAACGTCCACCGGACGTTCAGCGCCCGCCGGAGGCTACAACTCAGTCGGGG
>OCTX012258399.1_pt1 | contig 20938 bp, 18 predicted proteins | sample 1539691 | NCBI WGS metagenome assembly OCTX01 (sample SAMN02144231, study PRJEB22623) | gut metagenome | biome: sheep rumen | host: Ovis aries | place: New Zealand
GATGGTGTCGCCTTGCTCCTTGATGGTGTCGCCTTGCTCCTTGATGGTGTCGCCTTGCTCCTTGATGGTGTCGCCTTGCTCCTTGATGGTAGCGCTTTGACGTGCAATCTCCTTGTCTTTCATCAGGATGGTGGTGTCGCGATGTTCGATGACAGAATAATACTCGTCCTCGACATTCATTTCATGGCGCATTTGGCTGTCTGTCGCTGCCGCCAGCAGCCGATGTACGATGTGGAGCATCTCGTCATCATTGGCATACAGACTCTCGTCGATGTTGAGGGTCTGCTTGCTGTTTCCTTCAAGGTGAGACTGGTCGAAGATGCTCAGCACTTTCTCCAGTCGGTTGTTGATTTGACCGTGAAGACGGGGAATCTGGACGATGATGCTGTCGTGGGTCAGGCTGTCGATGAATGGATGGGGCAGGCCCTTGGTTACGAGATTGTCATTGTAGTCGTAGGAATGACGACGTACATAAAGCACCGGTTCCTCGATGTTGCCGACCTTATGGCCCAGCAGGTAAACGGTTATCATCGGAATGGCATAGCCCTCTTTGCTCTCCGGCAAGATGTTCTCCGGGTTGGCGTAGTGCACGCCCAGATATTGGCGGAAACGGAGCGTCTCGGTCTCGAGCCATGTCTTCTGCAACTCGATGAGTACCAGATGCTTGCTTCCGTCCGGCTCACGAATGGTGGCCCCGAAATCTATCCGGAATATGGACAGGCTTTCGCGGGTGGTGTTTGTATATTCGTTGCGACGCACTTTCACATCGACGACCTCCTTTTTCAGCAGTGCCGACAACAGTGTCTTTGCAATGCGCTCGTCCTCCATGAGGTACTTGAACACGATGTCGTATATGGGATTTGCTACAATCATAGTTCTTTATTTATGTGATATTATTGTGCAAATATACAGAATTCTATTGAGACCGCCAAACTTTATCAGAAAATATTTGGTCCAGCCCTCTTTTATTTGCTGTGGGTGGTGTGGATGAAGTCTTTGTTCTTGGGCCTGATATGCAGGATGTTGGTCAGCATTCGCCAGACGAGTAGGGGGAGAGCCAGGGCTTTGCTGAAGATAGCCTTTGTGCGTAGCCTTGATGGGATGGCGAGGAAAAGGGCAAGCAAAAGGGCTATCAGGAGAACGGACCAATGGAGAATTGAAAATTGTTCTAAGAGGGTGAACACTAATGTGAACAGGGGAATGAGGACTAGAAGGATGGAGCGGGGGATGAGGGCCTGCTGGAGGGTCTTGTCGATATAGTTGATGTTGCCGCTGACGATGGCTCGGGGGATATATGGTAGCATACGGAAAAGAGCCTGTACCTGGCCGGTCATCCAGCGGAGACGCTGGCGTTGGAAATTTTCGCTGTTGCTGACTTTCTCGTCCATGACGTAGACGTGCTCGGCATAGCGGATGAAAACGCGCTGTCTCAGGAGAAGAGCCTCGAGTTCGCGGTCTTCAACGGCAGAATCAAGATGCTTGACATTCTCTTTGAACCATTCATAGTCGAAACACATGCCGGAACCGATGAGGGCAGAGGACAGACCGATACGGTTGTGGCCGCGACGGAAGATGCTGTTGTTGATTTCTTCGCTGATGCCGTCGAGGGCGGCAATGTCGTTGTCGGTATTCTTAGCAGTACGGTGGCACTGGATGACCTCTTGTCGGTTGGCCATTTGAGCGAGTTTGCTGAGGAAAACGGGTGCTACCACATTGTCGGCGTCGAGAATGACAACATAGTCGTAGTCCTTTTTTGTTTGAGCCATCGCGAACTGCAGGGCTTTGGCCTTACTGCTTTTTTCGAAAGAAGGGCGGAGGAGGGTGATGGGGAGTTCCGACAACAGAGCATCGGTTTCGGGGTTCATGTGGTCGGAGATGACCACCACTTCATATCGATCTTTGGGATAGTCCTGCCGGAGGAAAGTCTTGACGGAATTGACAATGACGGCATCCTCGTGATAGGCGGGAAAGAGAATGAGGAAATTTGGCGAGGCGTGTGAAGTGGAAAGTGAGGAGTGTGAGGTGCGGGTTGGTAAAAGTGCGGTCAGGGCGAAGAAGAGAATATACAGAACATTGGCTGCCATGACGAGCCACAGCAGGATGTCAACAAGCGTTATGATGGTATGAATCGTCACGACAGACGTTTTTTCTTGAACCTGAACTTTCTCAGCAGATGACTAAAGGCATCCAGCCGGTTGCCTGCTTCATCTTTGCCGGCACGGAAGATGTTGAGAAGGCCGCCAATGGTGACGAACGGGGCATGGAGAAAATCTTTGTCCCATGTCTTTTCAACCATATAGTCGGGCGTGGCCAGCGAGAAGGCTAATAGGATGAGGGCTCCAACAGTCCACCATTTGAGGACGACAGTCATATATATAAAAGGTAGGACGATACTCATGACCATGATGATGCCCATCAGAATGGTCCGGGGTATCAGCAACCACTGCACAATCTTGTCCACCTGGTCATAACGGCTGTTGAAAAAGGCGCCGGGCAGATAGCGGAAATTGTTGAGTAGGGCATGGAGTTGGGTGTAGGTCCATCGGCCGCGCTGACGATTGAAAGCACTGACCTTGCTTGTCTTGATGTCGTAGACGTGGATATGGTCGAAATAGTCAATATAGATGCCTTCACGAACCAGCAGGCTTTCAAGTTCCTTGGTCTCACCGGTAGTGACGCGGATTTTCATGATGCTCTGTTTAAACCATGTGAAATCGAATATCATACCAGAACTGTTCAGCGCAGCGGAAAGGCCGACAGCCAGATGGCCGCGACGGAAGACGGAATTGTTGATTTCTTCGAAGATGGCATCAAGACGCGAGATGGGAGTGTCGTTGTTGCGGGCCAGACGATGGCACTGAACAGCCTTTGTCCCTGCTGATTCGTAGGCATCGTTGACTTGCTCGAGAAATTCCGGTTCCACCACATTGCCGGCATCGAGGATGACGACAGCGTCGTAGATCTTGAATTGAGGGAGGTTCAGAATGGCATATTGCAGTGATTTGACTTTGGAACTCTGGGCAAAGTTTGGCGTCAGCAGTGTGATGGGCATCTGGGCCAGTTTCATATTCGTCATTTCGCTCTGATGATCCGAGACGACGACAATATCGAAATTGCGTTGGGCGTAGGTCTGTCCAAGCACGGAATTGACGGTGTCCATGATGATTCGGTCACTGCGATAAGCCGGAATCAGCACGATGAAACGCTTGGACTGCTTGGCATTCTTGGGCGTGTCTCGCTTCCAAAAGATAGAGGCTGTAGAAAAGACCAAAATATAGAGGGTTGTCAGTGCTACAGGCACAAACAGCAACCAGTCAATGACGTTGAGTATCCACCAGAAATTCATTGTATTTGAGAATTGAGGATTGAAAATTTAGAATTACAGAAATCGCGAAGTCCGATGAGCGTAGCGCGTAAGAGGGCTTTGTCGCCTTTCAGTGTGTATTTGATGAGGTCTCTGAAGGCTACAGGCCCTATGAGATAGGCGTATGACAGATATCTCTTGAAACCCAGGATGTTGCGACGAACCAGCAGTAGTCGGTTGCGGGTGAGGTAGTAGGTCTTGAGCGGACTGTTCTGACCTGTGGTCTTGCTCTCTTTATGGTAGATGGTGCAGGCAGGCTCATACCAGATGTCGTAGCCGGCACGGGTCAGCATCATCGACCAGTCGAGTTCTTCATAGTAGAGAAAATAGCATTCGGGCATCAGCCCGGTCTTATTGATGGCTTCCCGTTTAAGCATCATGGCTGCCCCATGGGCATAGGGAGTGGGATGGGCCGTGTCATACTGGCCCCGGTCTTCTTCGCCATTGCCGATGCTTCGGTTGCGGAGGGTGATGGAAGAGAGGGGAGTGAAGCCCGCAAACTGGATGGGGTGGCTGTCCCAGGCAAAGCGAATCTTGGGACAGACGGCACCAATCCTTTGTGAAGACTCCAGTCGGTTGATGAGTGACTGAATCTGGATTCTGACCTCAGACTTCTCACCTTTGAAGATAGTGTCATTATTAATGAGGAATATATAGCGACCTTTTGCGGCTTTGATGCCTAGGTTGTTGCCGCCGGCAAATCCAAGGTTCCGGTTGCTACGGATGACTTGAACTGTTGGATAGCGTTTCTCTATTTCGCCGGCCTCATCATTGTAAGACGCATTGTCAACTACAATCACCTCCATGGTATCGCTGAAGGTGATGGTGTCTAGCAATGCACAGGTGTCGGCCAGTCCATTGTAGTTGATGGTGATTATAGATACTTGTATATCCAACTGTACCAAGGCTTAACTCTCATGTTCTCTAACTTCTCCAGTCGCAGTCGTCTCTTCTCTTCCTGTATGGCGATATGCTTTTCTTCGTAATCAATATAATCTTGTTCGATGGCTGGTAGTAGATAGACAATGGCCATGCCACCATAGAATAAAAGGATGTTTGGGTATTGTAGTAGTATATGGTTGGCATAGCCACCTGCTTGAATTGCCAAAAAGGCGCAGCAGAATGCGGCCGCAATGCCTTTACATGCTTTGTCTTTCAGTTTGAAAAGTGTTATGATGCATCCTCCTGTTAAGATGATAATATTCATGAGTGCAAAAACGTAAACTCCAACAATCCCTGTGCGCTGCCAGAAAAAAACATAGGTGGAGTCATTTGGAGTATCTAAAACTTTCCTGAACTTGTTGAATCGTGGAATGCTGCTTTCTTCTATGTTAATTCCAAATCCAAATGGCGCATCTTGTAGATATTTCTTTATAGACTCCTTGTTGATGTCTCTAACATTTTTTGATGCATCATTAGTATTAAATGCTGTACGCATACGTCTTATTTGCATATTTCCATTACCTATGTTGGTAAACGCTAAAATAAAGACAAATAAAACTCCTGATATCGTAACAATGGCACCTAATTTGACTGATTTAGAAAGAAAAATATAAAGGAAGACACCAACGACAAAGCAAACTAGACTGGCACGTGTTCCAGACATAAAGAATCCGTAGGTTGACGCGAGACCTGCAATGCCAAATAAAATTTTATCCTTTCTAAGTTTTGAGGTGAGAGCCGTTATATAAAAAAATACAGCAGAAGCCGCAATGCAGCAACCAAAAGTTGCAGCATCTGAAAAGAAAGAGAAGTATCGGATAGAACCGCCGATAATATGAGTGCGCATGGCACCTCCCATAAGCCATGCTCGCTCTGTGTTATCCCATCCGAAGGTTTTCTGTCTCCATGCCCATATAGCAGCAATAATTGAGAAAATTGCCCAGATTCTCAGAAAGCGCATAATGTTTGCCGGAGTATTTATAATTTTCTCACATAGTACATAAGCCAAGATGAAATAAAAAGCATAGAAGTTCAAATTTGTTAGCCAATTGCTCACACTGATAGGAAGACCACAAGTGTCATTGAATAATTGTAATAGAAGATAGCCTGTCCAAAGAATTATTCCCCAAAACATGGGCGTCCCTAATTTTTCCCCCTTATTTTCTCTTGGCAAAATGATAATAGCCATTAGTAACAGAAGTTGGGGCAGTACTGTGACGATTGTTACAGGAACAGGGATATAGCCATAGCGTTGAAGTCCCATAACGAAATAGTTTATGGTAAAAACGAACCAAAATAGGGTGTTCTGGTGCTTGATGGCTAAAAAGAGAAATAGAACTAACGCCGGTAGTAAACAGATTGCAGCAAAGCCACTAAAACCATTTGTGTAGAACAGAAACAGAGCCAACAGAAACAGAAGAAAGAGTATGATGACTCTTCCTCCATTGTTTCTGGTGTATGATGTGAACGCTCCGGTCATGGGTGCTTACTTAGCATGGTTGTTCTCAACAGCCGTCAGACCCATCTGAGAGATGCGATAGACCATGTTGTTGAACTTGGTGTAAGGCGGCAACTGACCGACAAACTCTTCAACAGCATAACGGCTGGCCTCGGTGAGATACATAAAGAGCGAGTCCTTGTTCTCTAAACGGGACTCCAGTTCGCTGAGGGCTTTCTGATCGACATCTTTCCAAGTGCGGTTGGCACGGGTGACCATCAAGTTGACCGTACCCATATTCAAAAGTGAGGTCGGGATGGAATTGTCATCGAGGTTCGGATATTCGATGATGGCAATCTCGTTGGGCATCAGATCGGGACAGATGTCCTTGATGTCCTTGGCCATCAGATAGCGGCTATCCTCGGCCAGAAAGTCTTCGTCGTAGGTGAATCGGCGCACCTGCAGGCCAATGCTCAACCAGTAGTTTTCCAGTTCCTGCGCTAAGTAACTCTTGCCGTTGGCAGCATCCGTGGATAGCAGATTGAGTACATTTTGCTGCCCTTCCTTGAAATGGGGGAGGAGCGACTTGCTCAACTGCTTGAGAGCCATATCGTTGATGGTCTTGTTGAAACGGCGATAGCGAAGGGTGCTTTCCTTGGGATAGCAACCCAAAACGGGTACTTTGGTGATTCGCTCAGAGCGCATCCGGTCACGGAGGGTACGGTCAAGCATTTCGATAATCAAGAAGTAAAGTGCTGTCAATAGGAATGTCAGCAAGAAGGTGCCCAACAGGATCATCAGACGATTGGTGGCCTGGGCATTCATCGGGAACATGGGGGGATTCAGAACGCGAAGAACGGCCGTTGACATCTGTAGGTTGCGCTGACGCAGACGGGCTGCATTCAGGGCCTTCAGCATCTCCATATAATTGGCTTCGATGAAACCGATGTGGCGGTCTTTGCGGTCCAAGGTGGCACCGATCGGTGAATAGAAAATAAACTGGCGGTCAATGCTGGAACGCATGATGTCCTGGGCACCTAATTCAGCCTTTGTCTTTTCAAGGAGGATAACCTGCTCCAGCCATCTGTCAATAAGGTCTTTCGCCTTGACGCCGGTGTCAGTGTTATAGTTGGCAGCCTCGATGGTCTGTGTCAGTTCTTTGACCTTCTTGGTCGTTTCATTCAACTGACGTTCTGCCTTGGCTAATTCGATTTGTGCCTCATTGTTATTGCCGCCATTCTCACTGCTCATCAGTTTGAGGTTGGCAATACGAGACTGAAGACGGGTGATATCGCGAACAAGAGAAGTGAATTCCTTGTTGGATTCAATAATCTTGGAACGGTCACCTAACTGCTGCTTCAAATAGGCTATCAACGCCTCGGTTGTGGCGATGTTCATGCGCAATTCGTTGTCCTTAGTCTGCTGTCCGGCCTCAAGAATCGTTAATTGCTTGGTCTGTTCGCCATAGTTGATGATACGGTGCTTGACATTATATTTAATAAGGTCGTTCTCGGCATGGGTGAGGATTTTGTAGAGGCGAGCCACCTCTTTCTCAAAAAATTTGATGACATTGAGGGTCTCGCCATAGCGTAACTCCTGGTATTTGTTGGCAAACACTTCATTGAGAATGTCCAAGGTGTTGTAGCAGATGCCGGGATCGTTGGCAGAATAGGCAATGTCTATAATATCACTATTGTTGAGTTGAAGTACTTTCAGACGGCTGGTGATGCTGTTGATGCTGAAATAGGGATGGTAGTTCATCAGGCCAAACAGATAGTTCTCCTGTGAGGGCTTCTCGTAGGCTTTCAGATTACGGTAGGTCTCATTTTCGTTGTTATGGTTGATGAGGGCCTTGACTTCAGCGGGGACGCTGGCACTTAACTGGCGATAGTGCTCAGCAGAAATATAGTTGTTATCCTTGTTGGGATTGCCATACATCATGCAACGGGCAAAGAGACGGAGCGCCACTTCGTGAATGGTGTTGTCGGTCTGGATGATCAACAGCAGGTTGGCCATGTTGGTCTGGGGATTGCCAAAGGCACTTGCGCTTCCTTCGATGTTGTAGCCCGTTATCATACCTGTATAAATAGTGGTATTGGCATCGTAGACTTTCTCCATGTTGCGGGTCAGGAACCATGCAACAACCAAGGCAATCAATGGCAGTATGACTAAGTACCAGCGAATCTTATACAGGAATCTTACTATATATCTGAAAATATCCATAGTCTTACAGTCTTTATAGGTTACTTTTTCTTGTTTTCTTGTTTAGCAGCCTTCTGGGCAGCCTTTTCGGCTTCCTTGGCCTCTTTGGCTTCTTTCTTCTGCATTTCCTTTTCGAGTTTCTCCTCTTCTTCGGCGGCCTTTTGGATGCGCTTCTCTACGGCCTTGTTCTCCTTGGCGATTTGTTTGGCGGATTTCTCTACGGCCTTGTCAAGGGTAATCTCGGTTGTCGTATTGGTTATGATAGGGGTATGGGTCAGGATTTCAAGAGTCACTATGTCGGTCGTGATTTGGGTTAGAAGCCCCTGGTATGTTCCAACAGAACCTTGACTCCGTTGGCCTGTCCATGCATATTCTTCTATCTCCATATTACCATGATGGAACTCTACCTCGTTCAATTCACTTGCCCCTTGGTAGGCGGCAGCATTTTCTCCGGCCGTCTTCAAGGCGGTCAGATTGTTGGTGATTCTGATATATAGAGTGACTATCTGCAGTTTCAGTTGATCGAAGGCGACATCCTTCTGGATTTGGGCTTCTTCCACCAAGAGACGTTTACGCTTCACCGAGGCACCCAAGTCTAAAATGTCTTCCAAAGGTACTTTAAGATTGACACCTACGTTCCAATAACTCTGTTCGGAAGCGTGGGGCTGCCAAATCATGCCGCTGCCATAGCCGGTGGCACCGTCCCAGATGTCGGACTTGCCATAACTGTAGGCGGCATTGCCGTTGATGTAAGAGAAGATATGTTTTTTCTGTTTAGCGACTTCCGCTTCGGCAATCTCCTGACGTTTCGCCAACTGGAGGATGTTCGGGTTCTGCTTGGCATTTTCAAACAGGACGGCCAAAGGCGGCAGTTTGAATTCAGAGAAGTTGATGTCTTTTTCCTTGCTGGAGTCAAAGAATCCGGCACTGATGCCGCTGTCGTCGGCCGTCTGAGCCCAAAGGGCGGTGGTGGCAACTGAGAAGGCAATCGTGTATAAAAATCTCTTGATCATATCGTTATGGGTTGTTTTTCTTATACGTTTTCTTCTTGTTTAAATGCAAACAGGGTGCGGAAGATGATTTTCATGTCGAGGGCGAAACTGTAGGTCTTGCCATACTCGATGTCCAGTTGCTTGCGCTCGTCGGCTGACATCTTGCCGCCCTTGCCGCGGTCTTCCACTTGCCACAGGCCGGTGAGGCCGGCAGGAGCCATGAAACGGTCGATGCTGTTGTCACCCGTCAGTTTCTCGGCCTCGTAGAGTGGGAGCGGCCGGTTGCCGACAATCGACATATCACCTTTTAGTATATTAATAAGTTGTGGCAGTTCGTCGATGCTGTATTTGCGGATGAAACGTCCGACCTTAGTGACACGGGGGTCGTTCTCAATCTTGACGAAGGCATTGTTGATCTCGTCTTCTTTCTGCTTGCTGAAATCACTTTCGGACACCACGAAATCGTCGCCAATGAGCATGACCTCTTCGTCGCCAATGAGCATCTCTGACTCGACACCTTCTTCCTGCATCTGCTTCTCTGCTTCTTCACCGAGAGGCGAGGTGATGGCTGTCTTATGCTCTTCGCTGTCATGGGAGGCATATTGATTTTCGGTCTTGCTCAGTTCTTTCAGGCGCTTTTCGGCATCGATGTACATCGAACGGAACTTCAGGAAGTCAAATATCTTGTAATTTGTGCCGATACGCTTCGACTTGAAGAGGGCAGGCCCGGGACTTTCGATCTTGATGGCCAGCACTGTGGCTAGCATAATCGGTGAAAGGACAATCAGCGCAAGAAGCGAGAAAACAATGTCAAAGGTGCGCTTCCATAGGGGAATTTCAAATCGCAGGATTCTCTGCCTGGACACTTTGCTTCCAAAGAGTTTGGCTTCACGGTCATTGATGAACTGCAACTTCTTGTTGAGGATAGTGACGGATGCGTCTCGCTCCAAGGTGTCGCTTATGCCGCAACTTTGGTAAACTTGGCGTTCATCTCTTCTCAAATGCTCAGTGAGCAAGATGATGTAAAGACCTTTGCAGTTTTTATGGAGATAGGTGATGGCTGTGATGTCCTCTGCCAAAATGTGCTTCTCGAAAAACAATATATAGTGGTCGCCGGAAGTGCGCGGTTTGCACGCTTCTGCAGCCTCTATATAGTTCTTGGCAAAAACTACTTGTCGTCCGGGCAGGTATTTTAAGCGCTCTTCTGTTTGAGGATTGTTTCCTAAGTAAACAACACCTATCATAGTTGTTCAATCAGTTCAAGATCTTCTTGACTCTGACTTTTAGTTCCATGGGGTTGAAAGGTTTTACGATATAGTCCTCGGCACCAATCTCCAACAGGCGGATACGCTCACTAGTGGAGTCTTCGCTAGACAGCATGATGACCGGGATGTGGCGGAACAGTTCGTTCTGCTTGATCCACTCCAAAAAGTCATCGCCACGCATGCCGGGCATACGGATATCAGAGATGATGAGGTCTGGCGTGTTGCCGGCCTGAAGCCATTTTACGCCCTCAAGTCCGTCTGGCAGCCATTCTACATCGTAATCGCTCATGAGATAGATGGTAAGAACCTTCGCGATGGTCTCTTTGTCGTCTAAGATTAAAATTTTTTTCTTCATATATGAGATATGTTTTCTTTTGTATAGGTTTGCAAACTAAGTGCAAAGGTATTAATTTTTTTTTAATCGGCAATAGAAAAAAGGAAAAAAATGAGGATTTTGATAAATAATTACCGGATTATTTCCTTGCGTAAAATAAATTAGGTAAATTTGTCCCTGATTCGTATTCTTAATAATGAATGATTCAAACAAACCAAAAGTTATGGCAAGATATTTATTAGGATTTGATGTCGGAAGTTCTTCCGTCAAGGCTTCACTCGTCAACGCAGAGAGTGGAAAGTGTGTGTCTTCGGCTTTCTTTCCTGAGAAAGAGGCTCCGATTATGGCTGTCAAGGCCGGTTGGGCTGAACAGGACCCGGAATCGTGGTGGAAATATGCCAAGCAGTCGCTGCAGAAAATTATGGCCGACAGTGGCGTGAGAGGTGAGGAGATTGCTGCCATCGGTATCTCTTATCAGATGCATGGCCTGGTCTGTATCGATAAAAACCTGAAGGCATTACGACCGGCTATTATCTGGTGTGATTCTCGTGCCGTGCCTTATGGCGAGAAGGCTTTTAAGGACTTAGGCAGTGAGCAGTGCCTGTCGCATCTGCTCAACTCACCGGGAAATTTCACGGCGGCAAAACTGGCTTGGGTACGTGAAAATGAACCGGACATTTATCAGAAGATATATAAGGTGATGCTGCCTGGCGATTATCTGGCTATGCGTCTTTCCGGTACCGTCAATACGACGGTGAGCGGACTGTCAGAAGGTATGTTCTGGGACTTTAAGAACAACGAGGTGGCTCAGTTCCTGTTGGACTACTATGGTTTTGATCGTGCTTTGATTGCCGATATCGTTCCGACTTTCTCGGAGCAAAGTGTTGTCTCGGCACAGGCTGCTGCAGAACTGGGACTCAAGGCCGGTACGCCGATTACCTATCGTGGTGGCGACCAGCCCAACAATGCCCTCTCGCTCAATGTGTTCAACCCCGGCGAGATAGCCGCCACCGCAGGCACATCAGGCGTCGTCTACGGTGTTCTCGGCGAGGTGGGCTACGACCCCCGTTCGCGTGTAAACACCTTTGCCCACGTCAACCATACAGCCGCCGCCCCACGCCTCGGCGTCCTCCTCTGCGTCAACGGCACCGGCATCCTCAACGCATGGATGCACCGCAATGTGACCTTCGACATGGGCTATGCCGAGATGAACGACCTCGCCGCACAGGCCCCCATAGGCAGCGACGGCGTCAGCATCATGCCCTTCGGCAACGGCGCCGAGCGACTTCTCGAGAACCGCGAACTGGGCTGCTCCGTCCACGGTCTCAACTTTAACAAGCACAGCCGTGCCCACCTCGTGCGTGCCGCCCAGGAAGGCATCGTCTTTGCTTTCTGCTACGGCATGGAGGTCATGGGCGCCATGGGCATGAACATCGGCAAGATACATGCCGGCAAGGCCAACATGTTCCTCTCGCCGCTGTTCCGCAACACCCTGGCAGGCGTCAGCGGTGCCACCATCGAACTCTACGACACCGACGGCTCTGTGGGAGCCGCCAAGGGCGCAGGCATAGGTGCCGGCATCTATAAAGACCACGACGAGGCCTTCGCCACCCTCGAGAAACTGCAGGTCATAGAGCCCGACGCCGCCACGCGCGACGCCTATCAGGCTGCCTACAGCCACTGGAAAGAGGTGCTTGCAGGTAATATGAAGTAAGCAGGCAGACTGTAATATTATTCAAAGATAAAAGCATCGGCAATGCCTTATGGCGCTGCCGATGCTTTTTCTGTATGAAAGTGCCTGTGGCTATCTTCTTGCGTAGAACTCCATGGTGTCAATGAGGCTCATGAGTGCATGACCTTCTGTCTCCATGGTGCTGATGGCACCCTCTGCAGCTTGTGTCAGAGTGTTGATGCCATCGGCTTGAATCATTGTTGCCACGCGGTCGTCCCAGGCATCGAGCACGCGGTCGACGGAGCGGTCAAATGAGTCATAGTCGCTCTGCATGCTGCCGAGGATGGGTTGTGGGTTGAAAAACATATATGTGTTGTTTTGTTCAGTAAACGCTATTGTAATGTTCAATGTCATCGGCGGCTGTCGACACCTGGCTATAGACCCTTGAAGCCGCGCTGCTAATATGGTTGGCCGATGCGATAAGACTGTTGCTGAGCACATCGGCTTTCTGTCTGACCAGTATGTAGTACGATTGGACGATGCGCTCGTCGTCCTTGGCTTCGTTCAGATGCAGTCTTGCTTCCTGTACGTTTGCTCTCAATGCGGCGGCAACGGCTGGGTCGTAGTGATCCCGACCCTCGCTGTCTGTGTGGTCTCTGCTTTCATACTCGGCCAGTGCAGCCTCGGCATCGTAGAGCCGTTGCTCTGCGGCCCGTACTTTTTCCTCTGCCATGCGTCTGAAGAAATTGGCAGCCCTGTAGGCTTCTTCGCACTCGTTGGCTCCCCGTCGGCAGTCCATGCTCATGTCCTGTCCGAAGTTGGAAGCCGCCCTGGCAAAAGCCCTCAGTTCTTCTACTTGTTTTACATTAGCGTCTCTCATCGTGGCCGTTTATCTCACGCTATTGTATTGTTCGATGGCCGTTGCCTTCTTGTGCACGAAGCGACTGTGCTCATCAAGCAGTTCCACAAGGCGTGCCACCTGATCTATGTAGGTGTCGAACTCATCGGTAAACTCGCGGTTCACTTTGTCGTCCCATCCTTCGTTTACACGGTAGACCTCAGTCTGTATACTCTTGATGAGTGCCACCATCTCGTCTTCGCTGGTCTTCAGGAAGTTTCCAAAGGCGTGCAAGTCTTGCGCACTTACCACGCCGGCGTCTTTTAATGCCATAGTCTTCTGGTTTATTGCATGTTGGGATTAATCGTTGTTGCCCATCACATAGGGGGTAAAGGTCTGTGTGTCGCCATTCTCGTCGAGATATACGGCACGCAACAGATCAGCCTTGTCGTTCAGACGGTCGAGCCTGATGTTGTCGATGGGCAGTTTGTTCTGCACTTCTGCGGGACATTTCAGCAGTACCATGTTTGCAAACCATTGTCGCAGGTCGTTGCGCTGCACCCTGTCGCCGTCGGCCAGGATGTTGGCTGGCTGGTTTACCTGCATGATAATATGCACATGGCTCTCGCCGCCTTCCTTTAGCAGGTATAGAAGTTGTTCTTGCATGGATACTTCTCGCTGTACACCGCCGGTCGTGGCGAACGGCTGTATGCGGGATGAGCGCGATGCAAATCCGAATCTCTCGCGGCGTTCATCGGTTTCCGTCCGCTCACTTTCCTGCCCAGTAGCATTGCTTGTGACAGGCTCTTGCAGTTGCGGTACCATTTCGGTGAGCAGGCGTCGCATCTTCTCTTCTGCCAAAATCATCAGTACGTTCGCTTCTTTCTGTGGATTCTCCTGCTTCACAATGTTACTGAGGCGTGCTATCTCGTTCAGTCGTTCTTTCTTCGATCTTAGAATCTTCACATTGTCCATCTGTTCCAATTGGTTGAACATCGGTTCGCGTAGGTCGAAGCGGTCATCGTCGTCGCCAGGGTTGTCGAAGATGCTCACATTCACTTTCTTGCCGCCTCCATATGTCTGCATGGCCAGGGAGAGGGCGGCACCAAAAAACACACGTTCGGCCTGCAACTCGTCGTTGATGCCTGTTATGAGCACGTTGCTGCCGTCTTCTTTCTTCAGCGGTATCATAATGTCTTCGCGCTTCACGCTGACCGATTTGCCCACCATGGCGACGGGATAACGCTCCTTGCGGTCGCCAGTGTCAGGCATGTGATACACATCTTTGCCGCTGAATACGAAGTTGTTGCGGCCTGCCGGGCGCTCGTTCTTCTTGAGAATGGTCTGCTTGGCCTTTTCTTTGAAAGGCCGATAGTCGTAGATGTGCATGAAAGCCTTTGTGGCTTCATGGTAGGCATAGCCTTGTGATAGTGAACCGTTACGGACGGCACCGCCGTCAAACAGTTTGTTGGCATCGTCGCTGGTGGTGACGCGCATCAGATATTTGTTTCTGGCTTCATTCTTTATCTCAGTTGGAATCTCCATGCCGGCAAAGGTCTGTGTGGCAAAGATAAGGGTGACCCCTTGGCTTCGCCCTTCCTTCACAATGTTGGCAATGGTTTTGTTGATGGCTTCCTGCATCTTGCGGTCAGCAGTGTCGGATTCAAATAACTTATGGCACTCGTCTACAACAAGCACGATATAGGGTATGCGCTTGTCGGGATGCTGTTCGTTATAGTTCGCTAGGTTGCCGGCATTGGCATCGGCGATGGTCTTGCCGCGTTCTTCCATCTTCTTGTCCAACTCATTCAGGATTTCGTACACGGCTTGATGGTCGGCACCGTCGATGAGCAGATGGCTCACGTGGGGCATGTCTTGATAGAAACGGAACTCTGCTGCGCCCATTTTAAAGTCCATCAGATAGAACTCCAGGTCTTCGGCATGATATTTGAGCATGGCGTTGAGCAGGATGTTATGCAGCAGGAACGATTTGCCAGAGCCGGAGCCGCCCAGCAGAAAGGTGTGGGGCAGGGCTGTGTTGGCATGGAACTCGTAGAAAGTCTCTTGGTGGTTATTCTCGTCGTAGCCAATTGGTACAACGATGCCTTTTTGGTCAATGTGTATGGGTTGTTGGTCGAACACATTGTTCTGTGCCCTCTCCATACTGGGCTGTAGTATGATGGCTGCTCTTGTCGTGTCGGCACCGCTCTTCACATATTCTTCCAATTTGTTGATGAAGATGTCGCGGCCGTTCTTGAAATCTTCGCCAGGTGCATATACAGTACGGAAATTAAAGGCTTTCTGCAGTTCGTCGCATTCTTTCTGTGCCCGTTCCGACACACCGTTGCTGCCCAATGGCACAGCAATCATATAGTAGCCGTAGCGGGCACCGTTTTGCATAATGCCCGACAGGGCGTCTTTTATGTGGAACACTTCATCGCTGATGCAGTCGGTCCATACAATGACTTCGGTTATGTCTTCTTGGTTCTGTGTGCGTTCGTTGTAGAGTTTCTTCACTTCGCTCAACTGTGCGCTATCGTGAATCACGGTATAAAGGTTGCGGTCGGCGTTCAACTGGCTCAGCATTTTCGAATAGATGCCATCGGTTCTGAAATCAATGAATGTGAAGTGAATTCTGCGTATAGGCATGGCCAACAGGATGGCTGTTATCAAATTACTTGCAGCCCAGAGTGCTGCATCGTTTTTTCCTTTGTCTTCGCGCAGTGGACGGACAATCAAGTTCACGGCATTGTCTACATCGTTTTGCCATTCCATATCGCTGAGGAAGGGCTTTTCCACACCGCCCAGATCCAGATACTCATACACAGGAATGCGTTTCAACTGTTTGCGCTTGCCCGTTTGGTCTTTGATACGCTCATCGGCCTTTGCCTTAATGCGCTCCACGGCCAGACTGTTGCCCTCGTCGTCGCACGTGTTTATCCAGTCGCCACCTTGATAGAAGAATGTGGAAACGGGATCATTCTTGGTCATTTCAATAAGTAGTGACTCATAGTTGGCATGAAGTTGGCGTATGGCTTCACGTGTCTGATTGAGCATTTGCCGAGTCATTGCCAACTGCTTCTCTGTTTCTTCGCGCTCTTTTTGTGCCTGCAGGGGAGCGTTCTCAATGGCTTGCTCCATACGATGGCGGTTGGTGACCACGTAGTTTTCCGTCTTTTTATAGTCGAAAACACTGTTAGTCAGACCGTCGCACAGCATCTTCAAACCGCTGTAGTGCGGATGCTTGGCCAGATTCTGTGTTATTTGTGTCTTATATTCACTCTTATAGGATAGCAACATCGGTTGCTGGTCGAAATCTAATCTCATGAAAGCATCTTGGCCTTTGCCGGTCAATGCCTGCATGGCCTGCAACGAACGCTTTTCTCTGTTCAGGCTGTCAATGCTCTGCTGGGCAGTCTGTTTGTTGCGTCGTGCCTGCGACAGACGGTCGTTGAGTTCTCTGGCAGGATCGCTGCTCTTCAGTCCGTAACGTTGCATCACGGTGCGTACCCAGTCTTGTGAGGCCAGTATATTGCCATACATAGCAGGTAGGTCGCTTACGGCGTTGCTCAGGTCGGTATAAGCCAGTGGACTGGTTATCATGAAGATGTACTGATATAGCGAAGAGCCTGCTCCGCTGGGCTCTAGATGAAGGCCCCAGTCATACATTTTCTTGAACCGTTTGATACACCAACCGTTGGGGCTGGCATATACACACACATTGTAGCACATGGCCTTGCGTGCAACATAGCCTGACAGTTCGGCAAAGTCGTTGCGCTGTTGCTGTGTCTTGTTTAATTCATTTTTCAGGTTTTCTATTTCTTTTACCACAGCGGGCGTGTCCAACTTGTTGGCTTCGCTGATGCGTGCTTGTTCGTTTCTTGTCTTGTTATCAATGTCGGCCAGTTTTCTGTTCACGGTCTCGGCACTGTTCTTTTGGTAGAATCCTCTCCACCATGCTTCGCTGTGCTGCTGGAAACTCTTGACAATGCTGTCGAAGTTTTTGTAGGCTTCCTTGGCTTTGGCCGTATCGGTTTCGGCTTGCTTGCTTAGGGTTGTGATGTTTCTCTCCAGTTGACTAATGGATTGTTCCAGTCTTGCCTTTTCTGTGTAAAGAGCCGGCAGTTTTTTTATATCGTTGATTGTACTCATGGCTTATTAGTGTATAGGGGTTATTTCTTTTCGTTGGTCATCATACAATGGCCGCAGCGCATGATTTTAGCATTGTTGCTCTTCAGTTCGCCATTGGTCATGTTGCTATTGTCGCTACCGTCGGCATTGAGATAGCGGAAGTGCTCAACGGCATTCAGGTAGCGTGGCGTGTTTCCATACCACGACAGGGCAAAGTGCCCGCAATGGGGACAGCGCTTGTCAGTCACGGAAACGGCTATGACCAGGCATATAACCGCCATCAGTCCCCAGCCAGCAATGTCAATAATCCATGAAAAGAGCCCTTCATAGAGCCAGTCGTTGTAGCCTATCCATATCATGGCGGCAATCGTTCCGAAAATAATAATGCTTTCTATGATGCTGTTTTTGATGAATGGCAGATAGAGTAGGGGCATATAAATATAATATGGTATGACGAATGCCCGTGCAGGCGCAAAATCCCAATAGAAAGTCCAGTAGAGTATGGCTGTAAGAATGAGGTGGCGCCAGATACTGCCATCATTGCGTGTCAGTGCCAGTATGCCGAAAAGAATAGCATAAATCCAGAACAAATAGTTTTTTACGTAGTACATCCATGAGCCGAAATAGGCTGCGGCTCCTGTGCCGGCCAGCCGCTTCAGTTCCTGTCGCTTCAAGTCTTTGAAATAAGCGTTGATCTTTTCGTTGGACAGTTGCATAGGCATGGATATCGTTTTTCCGGCATATGTCTCGGCAAAAGAGGGCGGAACGTCGTGCAGTTCTACTTCATATTGTTGCATGGCTTCGTTGAGCGTAATCCTTACGCTATAGTCAGCCTGCCCGTTGGTTAGTGGTTCTTCGTTGGCAACTAAACCTGTTCGAGGCTCTGCGCTGAATGTCACCACCCGTCCGTCGTTATAGTTGATACCCGTGAATTCAAGCATCATTACTGGGTCGTAGCCCGTTGTGAGCAATGCGAAACTGCCATAATTACGATCATCATCGAGTTTGATGATAAGACGTTGCTTGAAATTGGTTTCTGAAATGATAGTGTCGGTGAATACGCGATTGTCATCAACGGTGTGGCTGTTGCCGAAGCAACTTGACAGCAATAGCATACAGACCACGCATGAGAACAAAAGAACAAGTCTCTTCATGTTGTCTTTTAGGTTTTAGTTGTTTGATTTTTGAACTGCAAAGATACAAAAAACTTGTCACAGTTCATGGGAATGCATTGTTAAAAATGATAAACGCTGCAGGATTCTGTTTTGGCTTTCATTGACAAAACGGTAGTATCTTGTGCATCAGATCCCATCCACTAGGATATAGCAGCAGGAGCATTGAAAATAATTATGGCCATTATTATCGAAATTATGGCCAAAATTTATAAAATAATGGCCATAATTTTTTCAAGGTATGGATTGAAAGGATGTCAACGGTAACGGAATGAGCAGACCATTCCTGCTCCGCACTCATGCCTCTTCCGTGTCTGGTGTGGCAAGGATGATGCTGGTGGCACCAAGGGTGAAGAGGGTGCCGCCGTGGATGATGCGGCGCTCGCCAGGGCGAAGTTCAACGTTGTCTACAAAGGTGCCGGTGTTGCTGTTGTTGTCGCGCAGGGTGTAGCGCAGGCGCCCGTGCCGGTCACGGCCCACGCTGAGGGTGCAGTGGTTGAGGTCAACGCTGGGGTCGACGGTCTCGAAGGGCGTGTTGATAGGGTTGCCCTTTTGGTAGCGGCCAATCACGTTGTCGCCCATCCGTAAAGGGATGACCTGCTTGTAGTGGAAGACGTTTTCAATGACGACAATGCTACCCAGTTGGTTTTCGGCAATCTGCTGTCGGGTGTCTGCTTGATTTTCCTCTTTCTGTGTGTCGCGCAGTTTCGATACCCCGATGCGAATGCCGAACTGCTTACCGCAGTCGGGACATTGAAACACCAGCGACTGGCCCGTCGCATATTTCGTCTCATCGAAAGTGATGTGATTGTCGCACTTCGGACAGCGTACTCGCTTCATAACTATTTGATTTCCATCACCCAACTATCGTAGAACAGACTGCTTTGGCGACGCAATTTCTTGAGTTCTGCGGTTGCTTCATCGTCAGATGCGAAAGTGCCATAAACAACGCGGCGGAATTTAGATTCCAAAATGTAGGCATCGCTAAAGCCTTTCTTGCTGAGGCGATTAACAAAATCCTCAGCATTGCGCTTGCTGACCTGGCTGGCCATCACAATACAATATTTGGAGGTGGGTACAACGGTCGCCACTTGCTCTTCTGCATGCTCTTCTGCATGCTCTGTTACTGCCTCATCTGTTATGGCTTCTTCCTGAACGGGGATGTCAGCACGTTGGTGTGCTGAAGTCTTGAAATTCAAAAAAGCGCTCTGCTGCACATCGGTGGACGTCTCGCTGTTAGAAATGGGCGAGGCGACCATCAGAAAGGCTACCACTGCTGCAGCGGCAGCAATCATATTGCGGAGCCACGACATCTTGATGGTGATGGTGTTTTCTTCCTTCAGACCGTCTGTCTTGGGCTGTGGAGCATCCTTACTCTTGAGCGGCTTCATCTCGAAAGTGCTGAGACCGTACAAAGCCGGGGTCAGAATGCCGGCCTCACAAGGGGCAAACTCCAGATTTCCTTCTTGGTTGGTGCTCAAGACACCAATGTCGTTAAGTTCGAATGTCCCTTCCGTCTCCAGATGCTGCTTCAGTTCGTCGACTTCCGACTGTATGCGGCGGAGGGCTTCCGGGTAACTGATGTCGTAGGCTTCGATATACGACTGAACCAGCAGAGAGTCGTTCATCTTCAACTGAGGATTGAAGCCGAGTGTACGAAGGGGCGGCAGGAATAATTGCTCGTCCTCATCATACCGTGCATCAATATGGTGCGCCATAAAGCCACCTAAGTCGGGCACTATGACGCAGTCATTGCTCAATAATAGAATTTCGATATGTCTACTCAGTTCAATCATGCTGCAAAGGTAAGGCTTTTTTCTGAAATCAGCAAATAAAAACTGAGAAAAAGTTCTCTGTTTACGAATATATTTCTTAATTTTGCACCCGCAAAATAAGGGGAGAAAACAGAAATGGAATATAATGAAACTAATATCAAAGGAGTGTATGTGATTGAACCTCGGGTGTTTAAAGATGACCGTGGCTATTTCTTTGAGGCGTGGAAGGAGGCAGAATTTCAGGAGCATATCGGCCCTGTAGACTTTATTCAGGACAACGAGTCGAAATCAGCGTATGGCGTCCTTCGTGGCTTGCATTACCAGAAAGGCGACTTTTCTCAGGCCAAGTTGGTGCGGGTCATTAAGGGGATGGTTCTTGATGTGGCCGTAGACATCCGTCGCAGTTCTCCAACATTTGGCCAGCATGTGATGGTGGAACTGAGTGATGCGAACAAACGCCAGTTTTTTATTCCCCGTGGTTTTGCCCACGGTTTCTTGGTACTGAGCGACGAGGCCATCTTTACGTACAAGGTGGATAACGTCTATGCCCCTCAGGCAGAGGCCGGCATTCGTTGGGACGACCCAGCGCTTGGCATCGAATGGCCCATTGATCCTCAGGAAGTCCTGACAAGCGAGAAAGATATGAGGCAGCCTTTGTTTGGTGATGCCGAATATTTTGACTGACTATAATAAATACGATATATATAATAAGGTACGCGATATAAATTCAGAATATTATAGTATCTGTAAATAGATGAAAGTTCTGCTGACGATAAGTCTGGGTGTTAGTCTCTTGCTTTTGGTGGCTTGCGG
>OCTX014520478.1_pt1 | contig 20938 bp, 16 predicted proteins | sample 1539691 | NCBI WGS metagenome assembly OCTX01 (sample SAMN02144231, study PRJEB22623) | gut metagenome | biome: sheep rumen | host: Ovis aries | place: New Zealand
AGTCCCTGTACCTCCTCTGGAGGTACAACGCGAAATTGTCCGCGTGCTGGACAATTTCACGTTCCTTTCAGCGGAGCTTTCAGCGGAGCTTTCAGCTCGCAGAAAGCAGTATGAGTATTATCGGAATCAATTGCTGACGTTTGATGTTGAAGTACGTCGGATTCCTATGGGGGAGCTTTTTGATTTTAAAAACGGGCTTTCTAAGGGAAAAGACTTCTTTGGAAGAGGAACGCCCTTCATAAGATATACCGATGTTTATAATCACCGGGCGCTTAAGAAAGAAAACATTGAATCTTTAGTCGAGTGTACGTCAGATGAACTACGAAAATTAAAAGTATCAAGAGGCGATGTGTTATTTACACGAACCTCTGAGACAGCTGAAGATGTTGGTTGGTCATCTGTCATGCTCGACGAACTTGATGACTGCGTCTTTAATGGTTTTACAATTAAGGCTACCCCAAAAACAAAGCTTCTTTGGCCTGAGTATTGTGCATACTGTTTTGCAACAGATGATTTTAGAGCTTATGTCACAAAGCACTGCGCCTTTACTACAAGGGCGTCTTTAACAGGAGGTACCATAGCTGATTATAAATTAGCGGTTCCTCCAATTGATGTTCAGAAGAGAATTGCTGAGGTATTGGATAACTTTGAGGCAATCTGTAACGACTTAGGGATTGGTCTTCCGGCGGAAATCGAAGCCCGACAAAAACAGTATGAATATTACCGCAATTTGCTCTTGACATTCGCTGAGACCGGCGGCACGCTCGCTACAGACAGACAGACAGACAGACAGACAGACAGACAGACAGACAGACAGACAGACAGACAGGCTGAAATAAGGCTTCTGCAGTATGTGTTTGGATATGCTTGTATTAAGCTTTCACAGCTTTTCAACACCCGAAATGGATACACTCCTTCAAAGAATAATGCCAAATTCTGGACAGACGATGCAGATATTCCTTGGTTTAGAATGGAGGATATTCGAGAAAACGGGCGCATTTTATGCGATTCGACGCAGCATGTTACGAGGATTGCAGTTAAAGGCAACCTTTTCCCTGCAGATTCCTTTATTGTCTCGACCTCGGCAACCATCGGGGAACATGCATGGATAAGAGTTCCCTCGTTGGCAAATCAGCGCTTTACATACCTAATGCTGAGGCAGGAATATCGGAACCTTGTTGATTATCGTTTTTTGTATTATTACTGTTTCAAACTGGGGGAATACTGCCGGGCCCACTTGAATCAAGGCAACTTCGCTTCTGTAGATATGGGAAGCTTTGGAGAGTTTCTCTTCTGCGTGCCAAGTATTCAGAAGCAAAAGGAGATTTCGGAAATTCTGGACAGATTAGATGCAATTTGCAATGACCTCTCTTCTGGTCTTCCTGCCGAGATTGAGGCACGGCAGAAACAGTATGAGTATTACCGGGACAAGCTCCTGAACTTCAAGGAGAAAGTGAATTGAACGATTACAACTTTCAAAACGACTGGCGGATGATCAAAGCTAAGAAGGAAATCCCTGACGAGATAATCTTCTTTATGGATGATGTCTTCTTGATTACGGAGATTAGGGAGCGGCTTGAGATTGTCCGTGGAATAAAATTCGAAGTCCGGAGTCGGGAGCAGAACCATAGCATACCCCATATTCATGCATCTTATGATAAGTATGAAATATCTATTGCAATACCAGATGGCAGAGTCCTGGCAGGAAATCTTCCTACGAAGCAACAGAGGCTTGCAGTAGATTGGGTCAAAGCACATGCTGATGAGTTGCTTGGAAAGTGGAGTTCATTTGCGATGTCAGCAACATCAATTATGACAAAATCACGATTAGGATAAACAAAGAAGGTGATGCAATGCCGTATTTCAATATCGTCGCACAGACAAGTGAAAATACCGTTGTCACGGAATATGAACCGGTAAAGGCCCGGTCCGACAGCTATCAGAGTGAGGCTGAACTGGAGCAGGAATTTATCCGTATGCTCACCGAACAGGGCTATGAATACCTTCCGATTCATTCGGAGGCAGAGCTGATTGCTAATCTCCGGAAGAAACTGGAGACGCTGAATAGCTATACCTTCTCCGATTCTGAGTGGAACCGGTTCTTTAAAGATGCCCTGGCAAATCCGAACGATCATATCGTTGAAAAGACGAGGAAAATCCAGGAAGACTTTGTCCAGGTTCTGAAGCGTGATGACGGCTCCACCAAGAACATCACCCTGATCGACAAGAAGAACATCCATAACAATCTTCTTCAGGTCATCAATCAGTATGCCATTAGCCAGGACGAGGGAGCACGGCATAGCAACCGCTACGATGTCACGATCCTGGTCAACGGTTTTCCGATGATCCATGTGGAGCTGAAGCGGCGCGGCGTCGCCATCCGCGAGGCCTTCAACCAGATCGATCGGTATCAGCGGGATTCCTTTTGGGCGGGATCCGGCCTCTTTGAGTATGTGCAGATTTTCGTTATCAGCAACGGTACGAACACCAAGTATTATTCCAACAGCACCAGGTTCAATGCCATTAAGGACGCAAAGTTCGGTAAGCAGAAGAAGGAAAAGACCAGCAATAGCTTCGAATTTACCTGCTTCTGGGCCGATGCCAACAACCGCGTAATTCCGGATCTGATCGACTTCACCCGGACATTCTTTGCCCGACATACGATTCTGAATATCCTGACCAAGTACTGCATCTTCACTTCCGAGAACATGCTCATGGTCATGAGACCGTATCAGATTACGGCAACGGAACGAATTCTGAACCGCATCGAGATCGCCAACAATTATAAAAAATACGGCACTGTGGCCGGTGGCGGCTATATCTGGCATACGACCGGATCCGGAAAGACCCTGACATCCTTCAAGACGGCCCGGCAGGCATCGCAGCTTCCTTATATTGATAAGGTTCTCTTCGTGGTAGACCGTAAAGACCTGGATTACCAGACCATGAAAGAGTATGACCGTTTCGAGAAAGGTGCGGCCAACAGCAACACCAGCACCGTTATTCTGAAGCGTCAGCTGGAAGACCCGAATGCTCACATCATCATCACGACTATTCAGAAGCTTTCGACCTTCATTAAGAAAAACCCGGTCCATGATGTCTACCAGAAGCATGTGGTCATCATCTTTGACGAATGCCATCGAAGCCAGTTCGGAGACATGCACACGGCTATCGTAAAAAGCTTCAAGAAATACCATCTGTTCGGATTCACCGGTACACCTATCTTTGCAGCAAATACTGGTGCCGTCCGGAATCCGCAGTTCTTCACGACTGAGCAGACCTTTGGAGACCAGCTCCACACTTATACAATCGTCGACGCTATCAATGATAAAAACGTTTTGCCCTTCCGGGTGGATTATATTAAAACGATGGACACCGACCCGGATATCGATGATAAGGATGTCTGGGATATTGACCGCGAAAAGGCTTTTATGGCTCCGAAGCGTATTGAGCTTGTGACCAAGTACATCCTGGAACATTTTGACCAGAAAACATATCGCGGCGATAAGACGTACCTTTTCAACTCTCTGATGAATATTGCAGATGTCGCTTCCGGGGCCAACGGCACTGTCGAAGAGGTGAAACAGCAGCAGCGAGTCAGCGGCTTCAACGCTATCCTCTGCGTGGCGTCCGTACCGATGGCAAGGCTGTATTATCAGGAATTCCAAAAGCAGATGGCAGCCGACACGACGAAGAAGCTGCGAATCGCTACCATTTACAGCTATGGCGCGAATGAGGCAGAGCCGGATGCTGACCTTCTGGATGAGGAAAACAGTGAGGATACCAGCGCGCTGGATCAGACAAGCCGGGACTTTCTGGATAAGGCTATCCGGGATTACAACGAGATGTTCCACACGAACTACTCCACCGACGGCGACCGGTTCCAGAATTACTATAAAGATGTTTCTCTCCGCATGAAGAATAAGGAGCTGGACCTCCTAATCGTGGTCAATATGTTCTTGACTGGCTTTGATGCAACAACGCTGAATACTCTCTGGGTTGACAAGAACCTGCGGATGCACGGCCTGATTCAGGCATTCAGCCGGACGAACCGCATTCTGAACAGCATCAAGACCTTCGGCAACATCGTCTGCTTCCGGAATCTTCAGAAGCGGGTGGATGCGGCCATTTCCCTGTTCGGGGATAAGAATGCCGGCGGTATCGTGCTACTTCAGAAGTTCGACGCCTACTATCACGGCTATGTCGATATGGAGGACAAGCCTCATCCCGGATATGTGGATATGATCGATGAGCTGACCACCAAATTCCCTCTTTCAGAGCCGCAGATTATCGGGGAGCAGAATCAGAAGGATTTCATTGCCCTGTTCGGCGCTATTCTCCGGATGCGAAACCTGTTGTCATCCTTCGATGAATTCAAGGGCCGTGAGATGCTTTCCGAAAGAGACCTGCAGGATTATCTGGGGAGGTATCAGGACCTGCGGGACGAATGGAGAAGAAAACGAGAAGGCAAGGATGCTGAAGACATTAACGATGACCTGGTATTTGAGGTCGAGCTCATCCGGCAGATTGAAATTAACATCGATTACATACTGCTACTGGTTAAGAAGTATCATGATACCCACTGCACCGACAAAGAGGTGTTGATCACGATTCAGAAAGCCATTGATGCCAGCCCGGAGCTCCGCAGCAAGAAAGCGCTGATCGAAACCTTCATTGCCGGAATCAACGATGTGGACGATGTTATGGTCGAGTGGCACGATTATGTAGCCGAGGAACGTGAACGGCAGCTTATGGAAATTGTCACCACTGAAAAGCTGAAGGAAGCCGAGACCCGGAAATTCCTGGAGAACGCTTTCCGGGATGGCGAAATCCGAACGACCGGCACAGACATCGACAAACTGATGCCTCCGGTTTCCCGATTTGGGGGCGGCGGCAGAGCTAAGAAAAAGCAGGGTGTCATCGATAAACTGAAGGCATTCTTCGAGCGATTCTTCGGATTGGGTAATGCCAGTTTTACAACTGAGGAAGAGAAGCCGAAAGCTGTTGTATATGATATGACGGGGCCGACTTATAGTATGGTGGCGGAGGCTCCTGCTGAATATGGAAAGAAATCAGGACAAGAAGGGAATATCTGAGTCATGAAGATTGATAGCGGACGAATGCTGAATGATTACATTCTGCCAAACAAGAAGCAGTACTGTATTCCTGTTTTTCAGCGTGACTATGCCTGGACGGCGGAACAGTGTGAGAAATTGTTCGAGGATATTGTGCTGGCCTATAAGTTGGACCGGCTGCACTTTTGCGGCTCATTCGTTTATGCTCCGCTACAGTCGAAGAATCATATTGACTACTTCATCATCATCGACGGTCAGCAGCGTTTTACCACGCTGTATATTCTGCTGAAGGCGCTTTCTGACTCTGCAAAAGATGAAGCAGACAAAGAAGCCCTTCAGAAATATCTATATAACGAGGACCGGTTTAATCGATATAGCATCGATGAGAAAAGCAAGCTGAAATTGAAACCGGTAAAGACCGACAATGATCAGCTTCAGCTCTTGATGAATGGCAAGCTCGAGGAGATGAATAAGAGCAAGGAAGGCATTATATATCATAATTATATGCTCTTCATGGAACTGATACAGAATTTTCTTGATGAAGACCCGAACAACTCGGTCATGATGATTCATGATGGAATTGATAGTCTTATATGTGCTGACATTCGATTGGATCAGAATGACGACGCACAGGAGATATTTGAGCGAATCAATTCCACCGGAATCAAGTTAGGCCTGCCGGACCTTATTCGGAATTATGTCCTGATGACGGATGAGGATCAAGAGCGACTTTACGAGGAATACTGGCTGAAAACGCAGGAGCTGTTGTCAAAGTCAGGCTTAGACAGCTTTTTCCTGGATTATCTGAACTTTAAGCTGGACGGTTTCACAAAAGAAAGTGATGCATACGCAGACTTTAAGAGAATTTATACAGAAGGTGGATATACAAATGAATCCATGCTGAAGGAGATACTGCATTACGCTGAACAGTATCATATCTTTTATCATGGGGACGATCGTTTTAGCGATGAAATAAACATTGCTCTGTCTGGCTTACGGCAGTTAAACCAGACAACGGTTTACCTTTTCCTCTTCCAGATATTCGATGATTATGAAGAAGGCGTTATTGATGAGGATGAACTTGCCCGCATTCTGAAACTCCTATTAAACTACAGCATCAGACGTCTGATTTGTGAAATCGGGTCAAACTCTCTGCGCGGTTTGTATAAAACCCTGTATGGCCGTGCATTCAATCGGACGGAGAATAAAAACTATTATTATGATTCCATCGTGTCCTTCCTCCTCCAACTGACATCAAAAGATGCGATTCCAAACGACGATGATTTCGGCATTGCTTTAAGAGAGCGTAATCTGTATCGGAAGAATGCTCTTTGCAAATATCTCTTGTCGTCTATTGAAAACCAAGGGAAGGAAAAGGTTGTTACAGACAATCTAAGTATTGAACATATCATGCCGCAGAACAAGAATCTCTCTACGGCGTGGCAGCGTATGTTGGGAGAAGATTGGGAGAGTGTCAAAGAACGTTATCTGCATACTCTTGGCAATCTGACATTAACTGGATATAACAGTGAACTCGGTGACCGTCCTTTTGCAGAGAAAAAGGAACTTCTTGAGGAAGCAGGTACACATATCACAGTCTTGTATAGTGATGTTAAGGACAAGGAAATCTGGAATGCTGAGGCGATTGAGGCCAGAGCAAGGAGGCTTTCTGACTTAATCCTTAAGCTGTTCCCCATCGAGATGCCCAAGGAAAAGATTGATTTCTCTGACCCTCGCTATACAGAGTACACTGTCGCGGAACCCAGAAATGCAACATATAAATATGTCAACTACTATGAGCTCCTTGGAGAGAGGGTCAATGTCGACAGCTTTGCACTAATGGTACGGTCTGTGGCAAGAAAGCTATACGAGCTTGACGCAGCAATCATTGAGAGGATGGCAAGTACGCTGGAAAGATTTCCGACGTGGGAGCGTCCGGTCTTTGCATATGACAAGAATGCAATTCGAAATCCTGTAAAGTTGAAGAAGGATTCCGATATCTATATCAGTACCGGATACTCAGCTTATGATTGCATCTGCTTTATACGGGCTCTGCTGAAAAAATATGATCTTGATATCGAGGAGGATTTTATCTACAGTGCAAGACCAAACAAAGGGAACGAGGATGAACTCGATCGGTTGAAAATTGCTGGGGCATGGTGTGAAAAACACAAAGGAGAAGGAGTACTATTTTATAATCCGGAAAACAGTCAAGGCAGATATGTGCGTTTTACAACACCAGCGTTGAACTCCGTGCTTCCTGAATCACCAGAAAAACTCAGCCCGTGGAAGACCAAGAACTTTTATTTCTACGAAATAACTAATTACAAAGGCGAGCTATTTGTTCAACTGTATCTGTACTGTAAAAACCTGACGGTAGAGATGAAAACGGCGTTTAGACACTTGTCAGAAGTGTTGGAGTTGGGAGAACTCTCGAAGGGTTATAAACTGTTCTTTAAGTCATCGGCATTCCAGAATGACGATAATGATGTGGAGGGGGTTGTGCTCATGCAGTTAGACTCACTCTTCAAAGAGGTACAGGAATTTGAAAAAGCAGTGATTAGCAAGTGGAACGAAGCGTGATCGAGAAAGAAGCTCAGGGGTTATGAATTCCCCTGAGCTTCTTTCAGTTATTGTAGTCTGCAAGGCTGCGAAGGTAATCGCGTACACTTTGATGATATCTTTTTTTGACGTAGTGAGCAAGACTGCCCGGTGATTTTACATGGAATTTTAAACAGGCTTCTCTTTGGGACGGATATTTTTCGTCCTCTTTTTTTGTACTTAAGAATACCAACATTTCTTCATAAATCTCCCGGGGTATTTTACGACATTTATCGTCAGAAGCGCGGTCAGGAAGGAACTTATCCGAGTAGTACCTGGTGACAGGAGTGCGGTATGACACAGGAAGCAGATATACAGCATTATAAGTTGAAGCAACCCGCGTCAAGAAATCACACGTTTGCTTGATAGAGCCTAAAATTAAGCAAGGGTCGCTGAAGAGAAGAACAGTGTTTTTCTTGCGTTTGATGGATCGTAACGATGCTTGTAAATCATATCGGAGCTGGATGTAATCACCATTAAATGCCAGAGGGCAAAGAAGCTCCTTGTTGTATGCTTGATCGGAACAGTGAAGCTTTTTCCAGAGACTAACCTGGCTGCACACAGACGCTTCAGCTTCGGAAGAACACGCCTGATCATATACCGTATAAAAAGCAATGATATCAAGCTGAGAATCATTAAGGCTATTTTGCATGGCTGTTCTCCTTAAGTAAAGGATACAGACAGTATACCACTGCTGCTATTTTTGTTCAATATAAATTCAATTTGGACAACTGGCAACTTTTAGATAGGCGTACAGAGACGAAAAAAGTCTCTTGCGTACTTGACAAAGGAGGCCAGGTACAATGGCAAAATTACAGCAGGTGCTTGAAAGCAACAAAAAGATCAAGACCGTATTGGAGCTGGAAGGATGGGAAAAGCGCAGCGTTGGTGAATCATACAGGATTGACTATAACAAAAGGTTTGACCTGTATATCAGACGTCGCAATTTACGTTCGGTGATGAACCAGAATTCTCAAACATTTGAAAAATGTTTGGAAACGGAAGGACTCGAAAACCCGCATAAATACAGAGGTTTCGGCATGGTGTCAAATACCCATATGGGAGTGGGGTACACAGATTTGACACCAAAAGAAAACGTCAATGCATCAACTGATGCTACAGACCTTTCTTTGCCGGTGCTCTCTTCATTTGAGGAGTATCCGTCTCTTCTGGCTGCTCGCACTCATGAGCCTGCTCAGGTCATCGCATTCGATGCCGAGTGGTTTTACGAAAATGGTGATGAGACGATGCCCCGTGAAATCTTGTCTTGGCAGTTCTCGACGATATACGGAAGTGACCTCGTCGAGTTTGTGTTTCTGCGGAAGCACGAAAAGTTCCTCCTTACGCTCGAAGTCGCTCTGGGGAGGATTATGGATTATCTGTCTTTCTCTCCGGTTGCCCTCACGAAGGTAAGAGGATACAAGGCTCGGGTCAAGCGTAATCGTCCAAGAAAGAACGGTAATCCTGACGAGGTCGTTGAAAGATGGTTCTCTTCTAAGGAAGAAGCTCTGAAGTCATCTGTTAAATCATTCGACGACGGAGATATAATCAAGACTGCCAGCAATTGGGACCTGGTTGATTCGATACCAGTCGTATTACTGTGCCACACTGGTAGAGTTGATATTTCGACTCTGGACCAGACCGGCGCATACCAGTGCCCCATTATGCACTATTGCTCAGATGTACATGGTGGGCTTGTCACTCTCAGGCCGAAAGAAATCCAGCCGAAGAGCTTAAATCCCATATATTCATCTGCATCCAATAACAATCCCCATGCGTATCCGATTACGCTGCAGATTGCTGACACATTGTGTCATGCTCCCGCAGACAAGCGGTCTCTGAAGGCGTTGGGCAGCGTAATCGGTTGGGACAAGGTAGTCCTCGAAGACTCAGAAATTGGGGGTATGAACAAACTGCTGATGGATGATCCTGTCAGGTATTTCCATTATGCATCAACGGACAGCACGGTAACACTGCTTTATGCTGCAGCACTTTACGGATACAATCAGAAACTTCCTGTAACAGTAACCGGTGCTGGAGCAAACGTGATGAAGAACGCAATCATGACGGAACTCGGGTGCAAAACCCGAGATGAGTATGAGCGTAAGTATCGCGGCCTGTATAAAGTCGTACATGGAGCAATTGCACGTGAACACAAGCCGGGATACATAGAACAAAGCTCATGGGAACCAATTTCTGATCAGGCCAATACTGTTCAGAATTATGCATCCAAGGCGTATCATGGCGGATATAATTCCTCCTCTGATATAGGATATTATCCGTTTATAACATATGATTACGACCTGCAGAACGCATATCCCACCGCAATGTGTATGGTTCCCGATGTGGACTGGGAGAACCCAATCCGAACCGAAATCAAGCAACGCGAGCTAACGATAAGCGACTTTACATCATTGAATAAAGACCACAGCAACCCGCTTACTTTGATGGTCGCTTATGTTCGGTTCGAATTTCCAGAAGATGTAATGTATCCTTGCATCCCTGTTAATATCGACGGATGCCTTGTATATCCCAGAACATCGGAAGGAGTTGAAAAAGGAGTATATGCTGCGGGACCAGAGCTTTATCTTGCACTTATGCTTGGTGCAAAAGTGTTTTGTGAGACGGGGTATATTCTGAATCCTCTTATTGATCAGAAAGCAGGTTCTGTCTCTTACTCGCTTAGGTCTGCCGTTCTTCAACTTGTATCCGATCGTCTTAAGGCAAAAAAGAAGCACGGGAAGGGCTCTCTTGAGGAGCTGATACTTAAGATGATGGTCAATGCTGGATACGGCAAAACCGCACAAAATGTTGTCCAAAAACACACATGGAGTGCGTACGATGGAGAAATGAAAGATATTGGCGGCTCAGTCATTACCAATCCCGTAAGCGCCTGTATGACGACATCCATTGTAAGAGCAGTGCTTCTCGCTGCGCAGAACCAGTGTAATAACGCTGGATATATGGCGTGTTCTGTCACTACGGATGGATTTATAAGCGATGTACCCGATCATCTTCTGAAGTCTCTGGACCTCTACGGTATTAGAAAGTGCATGGAAAACGCGAGACTTTTCCTGACAGATGGAATGGATCCGGAGATTTGGGAGATAAAGCATGTCCAGGATGACCTCGTAAATTATACAACGCGAGGGAATGTTTCCCTTTATTGGAAAGCAGACGACGATGATCATGCCAAGGGTCTTGAAGGACACCCCTTAGTTTTTAACGACACAGCATATGCCGGCGTATGCGCTCATAATGGCTGTAAATCTGGGTTTAAATCGGACGGACCAGAGGATCGCCTTTGGCTAATGAAGGCTGTCCTTAGCCGCACAGGCACAGTGGATTATGTCACGAATGAGTGGACACCGTTCAGGGATATGGAACAGGGTGCGCAGTTCTCCATTACTCCTGTTACAAAACACATCCGGATGGATTATGATATGAAAAGGAAACCTGAGAGAGCCAGTTTTAAAACCTGCAATCCGGTAGTAGATGGGGACGCTTATGAAATTGCCAACTTCAGTACCGTTCCTTTCGAAAATGCTGCGGAATACCTCGAATACCGTAAGCAGAAGAACAACATATCATGTCTAAGGACAATGAACGACTGGGAACGTTTCTGGAGACGGATTGATCATAAAAACATGAAAGCCAAACCCCGCAATATGGAGTGGTCTATCCTCGATTCATGTATCAGAGGGTATAGAGCCGGTCTGTGGTCAATTCCAGCACTCGATGCTCTTAAAGGCGACGCTCTGTATCGCTGGATTAACGATCATAATGAATCAGACCATATTTTCACATCTAATGATTGGAAAAATGCCGGTCGTGCCAAACGCCAGGCTGGTATGTTACCTGTGGAGCTCCTGATGGACAAGCTGACAGAAATGGGAGCTGTTATTAAGCCTTAATGTATAAGAAGGGCCCACTTAGGCCCTTCTTATTCTTATTGGGGAATGCCCTGCTCCCTTGCTGTTTTCTGCATGCCGTTAATCGTCTTTTGATGTGCTGTTATCCGGCTCTCTTTTTGCGCAATGTAATGCCTGTATTCCAACACCTCATCTGGTTTCGAGAAATCTGGTCTGTAATATCCGTCTCCAAGGTTGATGATAATGTCTCCGTTGGACTGAGCCTCTTCGATCATCTTCCGAAGTACTCTGTCTGATCGGGGGTCTCTGGGACGGGAGACTGCAGCATGTTTTCCGGTTCCTATACGGCTGAAGGCTTCCATAGCCTCTTGATTTTTAGTCATCATGGCTCTCCTCCATAACAGAAGTAACAATTGATGTTAGCTGTTCCAAGGCAGTATTTATTTTCCGCATAAGCTGCCTTTCGCTGAGCTGCAGATCAATCGCCAGTGCTTTATACTGGCATCCATAGACATAGTGCATTAGCAGCGCCGTTTTTCCAGGGCCATCTTGCAGCCGGCTTATTGTCGAGATAATTTCTATCTCCAACTCTTTAAGAACTTTTTTGTCTGAGATCAGCGTTCTCTCAATTTCTACATAAGCGGGATCGGTTGTTTCTCCTGCCTCTTTAATCAACTCCAGCAATCTGCCTTTGCTGAAAACAGCATCTCGCATAGACGCATATGCCTCTAAGCGTGTTCTCGCCTTATCTTGTTTCAAAACGTTCATGTACTCACCTTCTTTACACTTGATTTTTATCTCTTACAAAAGAGTGTCAGAAGTGATGACACAAACTTTTTGATTTGTATTCCTTCAACTGTCTGACATATAGAATATGCCGATTTTGCTCCTGAATAAAATAACGGGTGCGTCAATGTCATTAGATGTCAGTCGCTGTCAATTGTAGCCGTGAAAAGGCTCAATTATCCTTAATGTATAAGGAGGTACAAACAATGAGTTTATGTTATTTAAAGGTATTTGCAGACCATGTGCCGACTAATCACACTCTACGCGTAAGCGTAGGTGATGATATGCCCAAGGTTCTTGTAAAAGCACCATGTTCGGCTGGTAATCTTTCGGAAGTGTTCAAAGAAGGAATTCTCAAGTCTTATAGGCGGCTCCTTCCGGAGAGTGTAAGCCTTGATCGATCAATGTTAGTGATCGCTGATTATTTGGAGGAAAATAAAGATGGATGATTTTTTAAGGGCGGTCGTTGTACGACCGGGAGAACCTGCTGTTGTGCAGGAAATTGATGGAAGTCTTGAAGGGCTCCAAACACTTGTGGGCGGCCTGATTCAGGCTATTTATCCATTTGATGACAGAGCTGCTTTGGTATGTAACGATGAAGGAAAACTGCTCGGCATGGACCTGAACCGTGCTCTGAGAGATGAGTCTGGTGAGCTCTACGATGTGATAGCCGGCCCGTTTGCTGTAGTTGGCTTGTCAGAGGACAATTTTACATCGCTCACACCTGAGCAGACGGCTCACTATCTGGAGATGTATAAGATTCCGGAGAGGTTTGAGCACCGGGATGGGAAGATCGTTGCGATTCCGATTTCAGGGGTAATGCCTATCGGAGAATTCCGGGAGACTCTGATAGATAACCTGCAAAAGATGCTTGAAAGAGATGGAATGCACGTGACGGTTGAGCCCTGCGCTGTCGAAAAAATACAGAGCGGCTATGACGGAATCACAGTGCGGGAGGTTGGAAATCCTGTAGGAATCAGCCTTGATATCGCTCCAGCGTATGAGAACTATAAACGCGGAGGGCTGGAGGCGGCGCTGACGACAGTCATTTCCGCTGTAAAAGATGCAATGCAGAGGCGTCCAGACATCTCAGTTGCAATGATTGGGGATTATTCATGGGTCATGAAGCACATTAGCGCTGAGGTGATAAACAGAGAACTGAATACAGCCATGCTCGAGAAAATCCCGCACACAGAAATTGCGGACTTGGCTGTTGTGTACCGAATTCACCTTTTTGACAGGCTTGACGGCGCTGCAACGGCAGTGGTCACGAACGATATGTTGAAGACCTGGCGTGTTTCAGAGGAACAATTTAAAGCCGATGCACTCATTGCTTCCGAAAGAAATTACCCGCTTCAAATAGACACCATGCCGAATATCCTTGCCGGAATGACAGGTCAGGAAATGCCGACATCTGATATGACAATGTTGGTCTGCATGGCGAAGGGTATCGGGAATTACGGTGCGGGTGTTATTGCATATCCGGATTTTCAGGAAAAAGCCAGAGAAATGATGGGCGGAGATTTTTTTGTGCTGCCTTCTTCACGGTTTGAGGTAATTCTCGTACCGACTTCTTGTACTGATGCGAAGAGTCTGGAGGAACTGGTGCAGTCGATCAATGCTTCGGACGTGCTGAATCAGGAGGACTTCCTGTCGGATCATGTGTACAGATTCGATGGTGAAACAAAAGCTCTCGAGCTTGCTACGGCACCAAAAGAACATATGCGTGAGCCGTTGGATGTTGGTGCTAAAAAACGGGGACGCTGATCATGAATACACGGGAAGTAACGCTGGAGGAGCTGGTCGAGATTTTTGACCAGCTCCCGCCAGGGGAAGTAATAACGGTTCAGGTGGAGGCGGACGATGAGTGACATTTACATTTTAAAGGAAAGCGAAGTCCGCCTGAAGCTATCTGAAGGACGGAGCTTGTACAGCCCTATACCGATAACGACGCCGGATGTGGCAGTACAAACAATGGGAGAGCTGTTAAAAGAATTGGATCATGAGATCGCCTGCGTTGTCAATCTGGACAACAAGCTTCGCCCCATCAATTTTACGGTCATCGGTGTTGGCGGATCATCGTATTGTCCGGTATCGATTTCAAGCATTTATAAATCAGCTCTTTTGTCTGGGGCATCATCCATAATGTTGATGCACAATCATCCAAGCGGAGACGTGACACCCAGTAAAGAGGATTTGGATCTTACCAGACGTTTGATCCAAGCTGGGAGCCTGATCGAGATACCTATTGCAGACCATATTATTATCGGCGGGATCACCGGAGATTGGTACAGTATCCGCTCCCAAAATCCTGAGATTGATTTCCGTGGGACGCCGGCTGTCTTACAAGAACAAAAACAGCTGTATGAGACAAAAAAGAGGCGGGGAAGGTGATAATGCAGTGAATAGCAAGATACGTCTCCGGCGGACGAAGCCCTTCTCCGACATCTTGCAAGGGACAACCCCTTAAACCCTGAATGACCGCTACGCTGTAAGAAAGGAACGAAAATGGAGAATACAAAAACTGTTAAATCGAAAAGAACTACATTTCGAATGGATGACTCGGAGTATGAACGTGTCCGTAATGATGCCGCATTCTGTGGGATGGACCTTTCATCCTATATCAGAAGTCGTGTCACGCATGATATCGACAGGGTATTTTTCGACCCTTCTATGGTCGAAGAGCTGCGTGCATACCGGCAGGAAATTCGCTCTCTGGTACAAGAGGTTGAGCAGGTTCGCAGACGAATTGATAGGGATAATTACATTCAGAATGATGAACTGCGGCAACTGCAAGGTCTCGTCAAGTCTGTCTATCGGAAGATGGCTTCAGTCGAAGCGGCCGTCGATCGATACCGGGAGGAGGCGATTACAAATGGCAATAACAAAACTTTTAAAAATTAAATCATCTTCGACAGGCAGACCTTCTGCCGGGCTGCGTTCTTGCTTGAGATATATTGCTAACCCCGACAAAACGGAAAACCTCATTCTAACCGGAGGCAGTTGCGGAGGGGATCCCGATTTGACATTCGAGGATATGCTTGCCAACAAGAAAGTCTGGGACAAGACTGGTGGCACACAGGGGTATCATTATATTCTGTCATTACCGCCGGACGAGCACCCAGATAGCGAGACAATGCGATCACTCACGGAGGACTTTTGTAAAGAGCTCCTTCAAGAAAAATACCTGTATGCTTACGCCATTCACACGGATAGAGGTCATCTACACAGTCACATCGTTTTTGACTCCGTTTCCAACGTTGACGGAAAAATGTGGAAGTCCGGCCGATATGACTGGCTGGCACGAATCCAGCCGATCACAGACAGGCTGTGTAAAAAACACGGCCTTCGTGCCCTCGACTTTACACCTGATGATTCGCGAAAGCGGGCAAACCGATATCATGTTGAGTGGGAAGAGGGCAAGACAGACCCGCTCACTATAACGAAAAATGTCTCCTGGTCAGATATTATCCGTGCCGACGTCGACTCCGCTTTGTCTAAGTCCCGTACCTGGTCGGATTTCATTTTGAGACTGATGGACATGCACTATGACCTCAAAGATGGAAAAAACCTTTCGTTCAGGCCGGAAGGAAAAGACCGCTTTGTTCGTACCGGGCGACTTGGCGAAGAGTATGAAAAAGAAAACCTGCTCAAGCGGATTGGCGAGGAGCGAAAATCGGAGCAGGCCTTTGGAGTTGAAGAGGTTATTCTTCAGGCTCTTCGGGAGTATATACAGAGAACAGGAACAACTGAAGTTCCGATAGGAGTCAAGACAGTATTATATGAGAGGTGGTATGCGTATAGCTATGTAAATCGCTCCAGAACTCCGTGGAGATATAAAAAGGACGTTACAGAGCTTGGAAAATTTACTGACCGTTGTGCATATCTTTTCAAACATGACATTACTACCATAGAGGATTTGAATGCTCACATCAACAATCTTTCTGAAAAGCAGGTGGAACTCAAGAAAGAGCTCGTTCGCGTCAATAATCAGATTTACAACACGCCGGTTTCAGTCTGGAGAAAAATCGAAAAGTTGAGGATTGAGATGAACGCTGCATCAGAAGTGGAAAGCCCTGCTTTACAAAAGCAGATGGATGCTTATGTTGCATCCCTTAAAAATAAAGACATCGCTGCTGAAGCGGAAAAATATCACAGATTGCAGGAGAAAAAAACGGAGTTACAGACATCGGCAAGGAAGATTTCTGCTGAACTAAAACTTGCGTCAGAGCTTGCATCAGATTTCGATAAATCAATTTCACCAGAAGATATTATGCAAGACACATCACGGTTCAAGCCGGAGCCATTTATGGAACAGTCGTTCCACAGAATTACGATCAATCGAATATTGTTTGCTGATGCTCCCAGGGAAACAGATTTAATGCGTGTGCGAATTCCCGGCTCAGAAGAGTATATCTTGCTCTATCGTGCCGACACCAAAACAGCTGAAGATGCCTCATACTGCAGTTCATATATTTACGATCATCTACAATACAGTGTTGTAGACCATGAAACCAATATAATTCGAAGTATGTCCGGGAAAGAAGTGATGGTTTTTTTTGCGGATAGGACACAGGAAAGGAGAAAGAACCATGCCAGGTGAACTGAGTGATATTGATGCTGATGCCGTAGCGCGAGAATCTATACGGCCATTTATCATAGCAGGCGGAATCAGTTTAAGGTTGTCACTGATGTCGATTCGTGCAGCGAGGGTGATTATCTCCGCGATGATCGCTCACCATGCACATAAACAGGAATTGCAGACGTTTGCTGTGAAACACGGTATGAACATTGGGTTTCTTGAAATCAGAACTGAGGATAAGGGACTGTTGTCACAGTTCGAAAAGGAACTTCGTGGAAATGGAATATCGTATTCCCGACTTCCTGATTTGCAGGCAGGCGATAGTCGTACACAGTACCTGTATGATTTGGATGCACTCGACAAGCTATCTGGTATCATCCACCAAAACGAAGAAATCCGCCTGCAGAGGTTGGATGAATTGAAGACGAAGTTCTCGGATGATCAGGACCAGTATAGGGCTGAGAAAGAAAAGTTGGAAGCAGAAATGCCCGGTATCACGCTGATAACTGCGGAGGATTATGCGGCAACATCCGTTAAGGACGGACGTGACACAAAAGAATTTACAGAGTTGGAGTCCTCAGCAGAACGGGAACTGGGTAAAACCGCAGACTCCGCAGCTATATCGCCTGATTCTGAAATCACAGACTTATTCGAAACGCTCTCACAGCGAAGTGACGGACAGGTCGTCGATACAGAGTTGTCGAAGAAATCCGTAGCAGGAGAAAAGACGCTGACGCCGGAGATTCCGGTCAGGAGGAGAAGTCGATGAATAAAGCAATGTCGGGAAATAAAAGAAAGCCTAACATTACAGTGGGCTTTATCATCCTGATGATATTCCTTTATGTCGGGTACAGCATTGGTCTCATGGACAGCGTAGGAGAACTTAGGTCCAAGGAATGGGGAGACTCGTTTGTTTACTACTGTACACATCCATTCCCCCTACTCTTCACTCAAAAGACTCTGATGTGGATGGGAATCGGACTTACCTGTGCTCTGGTATGTTGGATTTACTATGCTGTTAGTGTGAATAATCGTATCGCAGGCAGGGAATACGGAACGGCGCGGTTCGAGGACCCGAAAGCCCTTATGAAAAAGTTGGCGTTTAAAGATACGGCGAACAAAATCTTGAGTAAAAGCCTTGCGCTTTCCACGAACGATCGCCGAACTGGTCTCAATAACAATCTAATCCTGATCGGCGGTTCCGGGGCTGGCAAATCATTCAGATTTGTGAAACCTAATATTTTACAGTGTGCAGGCAGTATGATCATTACGGACCCAAAAGGTGAACTGCTCCGGGATACTGGAGAATACTTAAAACAGCACGGTTACTCTATCAAGGTCGTAAATCTGGTCGAACCGCTCCGCTCCGATCGATACAACCCGCTTGCTTATATCCGTAAGCAGGACGACATAGTCAAGTTGGTAAATGCACTGATTAAAAACACTACACCGAAAAACGCAAATGTATCAGACCCCTTCTGGGAGAAGGCGGAGAGTCTTTATCTGCAGTCTCTATTCTTTTATGTCTGGCTCAGTCCGAAAATGAAGGGCAAGAGAAATCTTGGAAGTGTTATCAATCTGATGTCGGAGGCGTCGGTTCCAGAAAATGAAAAAGAAAAATCGCAACTCGATCTTAGAATGGACGAGCTATTGAAAACGGAGTGGGAGCTCAAAGACCTGACATCCGGGGAAACCCGTAAATATCCCGGCTCTGAGCACCCTGCTTACAAAACGTACAAGATGGTGCGTTCCGGGGCAGTGGATACGGTCCGCTCCATTCTGATTTCGGCAAACAGCAGGATGGGATTTCTCCTGAACAGCCCCGAACTACTGGACCTGCTTTCAGACGATGACATGGATATCTCCTCACTCGGAATGAATCCTGATAAAAAGATGGCACTGTTTTGTATTATCCCGGACTCTGATAAAACGTATAACGCTGTGGCGGGAATGCTGTATTCACAGATTTTCCAGGAATTATATTTTCAAGCGGATAACAATACAAAGGACGGAAAAGTTCCAATTCCGGTGTCCGTCTGGTTTGACGAATTCGCAAATATAGCGATGCCGAACGACTTTTTGGAAATGCTTGCGACAATGAGGTCAAGAGGCATCTCCGCGAATATTATCATCCAAAACTTGGCACAGCTGAAGAGCCGGTATAAGGATGACTGGGAGACAATCACAGGTAACTGTGACACACTTATTTATCTTGGTGGCAATGAACAGAGCACTCATAAATATATCAGCGAGCTCCTTGGCAAATTTACCGCCGATAAGCGGAGTACGTCTTCCTCAACAGGCAGAAACGGGAATACTTCAAGGAGCGATGATGTGTTGGGGCGTGAGCTGATGACTCCTGATGAGGTGCGAATGATGTCCAATAAGAAGGAACTGGTCATTATACGAGGAGAATACCCGGTTATCGATGATAAATACCAGACGGAAAGAACTCCAGCATTCAAAGAAGCCATCTGTCGTGGACCTTACCAGCATCCTCTCAGGGAGCTGAAGACTTCTCCGGATAACTCAGGTGTTCGTATCTCACTGGGGAGTCAGTTTGATTATGGCGGAATAGCAAAAACGATTACGACAAGTCTTGCTCAGTTAAGACGTCTGGACCCGCTGGGAAAAGAGAAAAACGGCTCATTGGAGTATGAATATACGCTTTCCGGCATTGCACAAGGACAAAATGGACCGCAGGCTTTTGATGAAGACTCTATCAAAAACCGAATGAAAAAATATGATTTCACGGATGAACAGCTGCAGGAAGCTGTACTTGCATCTGCGGATGGTCTTTCTGAGGTGCAGATCCTTGAATGGTTCGTGCCGGAGAACTCAGCAAAAAAAATGGAGTTGTCACGGAAAATGCAACAACAGGAATCATATAAAAGCAGAATAATGTCTGCAGGAAGAAAATGAAAATGGAGAGGTTTTTGTCATAAAGGGTCAGCCTCTCGGAAAGGACAGTCCATGCGATACTTGGAAAGGACATCCAACACACCCCAAAAACGTGGGCTATGAAAAAACTAGTCCGAGAGTCCGGTCAAAATCCTTATCAAATCCAGATTTCCTGTCTCGAAAAGCAATTGCATAATGTTGGAATTTCCAAATTGCCGGGAAAGTGGATGCCGAAAAAACGATTGCAACAACATTATCAAAGATGTTTGAGATGTTCTTAACTGACTTCCATATGAGGATGATAAAACATGCTCTGTTACAGTTACAAATCAATATGATACGGTGGTTTTCAGTTAACATTAAAGGGATTGATTTGTACGATACTAAAGCGTATGATGTATAAAACAATATTATAAGTGTCGGGATAGGGGCAAAAGTGATGTTTAGAATGAAACAAATAGTAGTTAATGGAACAGACATTTTTTATCGAGGAACCGAAAAAGATTCTCTGTGTCATGACATATCTGGATCAGGGGTATGGTTTTCAGATAATAAACTGTACGCAGATACATATGCAGAAGAGGGGTATATTGTAACTGCTCGTTTGCGTGCAAAGAAACCAGTATATTTTTCTGCAAATAAAGAAGGATATAACAGAGTACCCATTCCAAATATTGAAACAAAACCCAAAAAGGCTAAGAAGGTTTTATTAGATTATCTTCAGGTTTTAAAAGATAAACATCTCAAGCGTAGTGACGATATAACGTTATCTACAGATGAGATTTGGAAAGCACTTCAAAAAAAAGGGTATGATGCTGTTATTATTACCGATATCTACGAAGGGCATGCTCCAAAGTATAATATACAAACTGTAACAGATGTGGCAGTTCTTAGTGTTGAAAATGTCATAGAAATCTCCAGAGTACGAAAGTCATGACATTATGCTACCGCTATCAAGGGATTCAATCTATGTAATTGATTGATATTTGACCCTTTTTATGGTATTCTTACGGAGCAAGGCATAGGTACTATGTTCCGTTACAACCTCTTTGAGCCTGAAAATGACACTCTCATTGATCGTCTGACCGGGTAAAAAAGAGAAGAAAAAGAATATAGTAAGA
>OCTX012226905.1_pt1 | contig 20931 bp, 48 predicted proteins | sample 1539691 | NCBI WGS metagenome assembly OCTX01 (sample SAMN02144231, study PRJEB22623) | gut metagenome | biome: sheep rumen | host: Ovis aries | place: New Zealand
GGGATTTTTTAAAAAACATAAATTCTGTTATCTTCGTATTCAGCGTAGAAATACATGTTGTTATCTTCTTCCCATGTAATCGTTCCGCAGGAACTCAAAGTATCGTCAAAGCATTTCCCGGCTTTTGCTCTTTCTAAAATGCCAGCAGGAACAGCGTCTCTTCTGGTTAAATTAGGAAATCTTAAAATAATATTGTTTTTCTGATCGAGGTCAACATACCCAAAAACCATGCCGGATTCTACAGCTTCATCATATTCTTTTACGCACTCAAAAGAATTATCTCTTTTAAGCTCCCACACTTCGAACTGATAATCAATGTCATGGGTTCGGTAATAGGCTAACCAATCGTTAGTCATAGTAATGGGGGTGCGGTCAGCATCGCATTCCCACTGGTCATCTAATACATCGCATTTCATAATTAAATATCTCATTTTATTTACCTCTTTTCAATGGGCGGTGGCTCTTTACAGAGCCACCTTGTCCTGATAAGCGTGGAAAGCAGGCTGAGGGATTTTCCACGGCATGTGAACAATTGTTCTGGTCATTTTCTGGTGAGTGGCGATACACTTGACGAAAATGTGAACCTCAATGATTGCATCTTCAAGAGCCGTATGGGATTCAATAAAGTCCATGTTCTTAACAAGATGACGATATGCAACCTCGGCGGATGTTCGGCAGTTACCACATTCAGACCGCCAATCGTTTTCAACCGCATCCTTGAAGAAAGAACGTCTGTTCAGAACTGTCTGACAAGCCATATGCCATGTATCCCATACAACCGCATCTTCAGGAAAGAATGTCTGTTCTTTATCAAACTGGGTCAGATGCTTTAATGTGCTATTCAGTGCGTTTACATCAAATTTTGCATTGTAGGCGATAATTGCCTTGACTTTATACTGTCTCATAAGGTCGAGCATTTCGTTGCGGATTTTCCAAAAACTGGAAACAACGAACATATTGTCTTTAATGCCCTGCCGATAAAGCGGAATTTTATCAGCGTAATAAGCTGTTTTCATTTTCTTCCACTCGCCGTAGAAGATTTCACGAACAACGTAGGAACGCTTCTCAAAAATATGACCTGCATTATCATGGATGCAGTAACCGATGTCATATACAAGCGGATTACCAAAGCCACCGCAAGTTTCAGTATCAAGGGTTAAGTAAGTGAATTTCATGTTGCTTTTGTTCTCCTCTCTTTATCTTATGTACTTATTATATACTATGTTCAGCACCTTGTCAAGCACTTTTTTAAGATTTTTTTTGGTGTGTCAGGTGGGCTTGCCCTCCTGACAATTATTATTATAAGGGATAGGGAATAAGAAGTCAACAGGTAGATCTGCACAAATTATGGGAAATTAGGGGTTTGATTTTTGTTCAAATTGTCTATTGACAAAAAGCTGAGCGGTGTGGTATAATGGTTTTCCGGCACATGAGGAGCGTGTGCCGGGCGGTGGGTGCAAACCCATCGCCCATTTTGTCAAGAATTATTTTACATATTTTCAGGTTTTGTTACATTGGGGTCATCCCAAATAGTGCCGTCTACGATCTGTGTGTAGGTTCTCACTTCTTTAGCTCCCACTCGATAAATCATAGCATAAACAGTAGGGGCATAAATATGAGTATGTTCAATCAATTTAATGATTAACATATTTTTAATATCATTTTTGAAGTCGTGAATAGCATCGAAAATAGTATAATCCATTTTTATTCCCCCTTTACAAACATAACAATGTTATAGGCTAAGAAGCCAACCAGACTTACAAGAACAATTGGCGGAAGCACCGCCGTAGAAAATGTTATAAATGTCATTTTAGTTTCTCCTTTCTTGACAATATTATAATATCATATCTCTAAAAGAAAAACAATGTACAAATTGCACAAAATTGCGGGAAGATCATTGTTAAAAATTATTTTCAAAAATCTATTGACAAAAAGTGCAGGGTGTGGTATAATAGAATTGGCGTCCTGGTGCTGCAAGTAAGCGGGACGCCAAATAAAAAGGGGGCGGTTTAACACCGCCCCAGAGAAAGGGAACAAAAAAGGAGGAAAACGACCATGATGGGACTTGAACCCACAATCTTTTGGGAGACAACCAACTGCTTTTGCCAATTAAGCTACACGGCCAGATAAAGGTGGCGGTTTTAAGGGTTGACCGCCAACCCATTTCAATATTCAGTTTTTAAGTAGTGAGGTACTCAGACCTCTCAGGCTTCAACGTCCTCTTCTGCGCCCAGAGCGTAGTGAGGGGTCTTGCCAACGTAAGTCCTTGCGACCTTTTTAGCTTTCCGCAGGTCAGCAAGCAGGCGAGCAATACGCTGATTGGTCAGACCCTCGAGGGCAGGAACCAGAGCAACCAGTTCCTTGATGTTGACAGGCTTGTCAGCGTCCGCCAGAGCAACAAGAATGTCGTTCTTGAAGCCGATGTTCTCAATCTGCGTAGCAGTAGGCTTACGCTCTGCGGTCTTTTTCTTGTCAAGCAGGTCGACCTCATGGTCGACAAAGGCGACAAGGTCAGCGTTGTCGATAACCAGTTCACGGATTTCTGCGAAGTACTCTCTCTTAGTCTTGTTTGCCATAATGTAACACCTCTTTCTTTCTTTTGATTTGTTTTGTTTTCTTTACCTTACATATTTATTGTATCATATTTTTTTTAGGTTGTCAAGACTTTTTTTAACTTTTTTTAAAGTTGTTTTTCTTGACTTCCTTTACCTTATGTATTTATTATATCATAAGGTTTTTTATTTGTCAAGGTTTTTTTTAGGATTTTTAAAAACTTTTTTTTGAAGTTTTTTCTTTCTTCCCTTACCTTGTATATTTATTATACTAAATTTTTTTAAAAGATGCAAGTCAAAATATTAGGCGAAAATTGGGAAAAATTTGTGCAAGATCACGAGAAGAAAATGCTTGACAAAAAAGGTGCGGATGTGGTATAATGGAATTTTCGCGCCTGCCCGATGGTTGGCGCGCCAGTACAAAAGGTGGTGAGATTATTATCTCACCACCCCCTATATTATCACATAGTAGCATCCCAAGCGTAATCAATGACGCAGACCTTGCCACGGCGATAACCAACATTATTATAATGCAGGTCGTAGATGTTGTCATAGAGCCATTCAAGCTCATAATCCGTGCAGGTTCTCTGCCAGCACTTATCATCATCGCCGACCCCATTAACACGGGGCATTACAGTGCAGGTCAGCCCATTGATATAAAGCAGAGTAGGTCTTGCCAGAAGATATGCCATACCTGCTCTCTCCGCCATGTCATATACCTGCGCTTCTGTCTCGCAGTTGCCTGCTCTGCCATTCGCCCATTCGCGCTTTCTGTTCTTGTAATCAAACTTGATTACATAATCAGACCTGATAATGACAATCCGGCTGACCCCATTGGAGTACCTCAGCTTCCTTTTGTGACAGTCGTTATATGCCTTGATAACTTCCTTGAAATCGGACAGGTAGTAGCAATCTTCGAACAGCCTTGCCAGAACCTTTGCAAACTTGATACCTCTTTCCTCATAAGTAGTTTTCATCTTTACACCTCTTTCTTTGTGCTTTGTTTCCCTTTTGATAATACAAGTATATCAAATGAATACTTATTTGTCAAATGAAATATTACATAAAATACAGGAAAAATAGTTGATATTTTTTGTTACATTTTCCCATTGACAAAAAGTGCGGCGCGTGGTATAATAGTGATGGCGCGCTGGTGACGCAAGAAAGCGGCGCGCCATTAAGACGCGCCTTAGAGAAAGGGGATAAAGGGGATTACCAATTTTTCTTAACGATGACAGGAGCATGACAGCAATTGCTGTGATACTGATGAATGTTCTGCAGGGTTTTGCTGTTACGGGTACGACCACCAAGGAAGTCTCCGCACTTTTCGCAGTACATGGTATACCGATAAACAGCATCCATTTTAACGTCTGGCTTTCTTTCAAAATTGAAGAATTGAGTGCCATCATTAGTTGTGCCAATTTGAGCACAATAGAACTTGAAAGTAGCATCGTGACCATGATTTTCTTTTGTTTTGTAGGTAGCTACATAGTGGGCGCACTCGTGCATGATGACGTTTTTGATACACTCATCAGTGCCAGTTTTCAGCATCATCTGGCTGAACTCCATTTTATAAGGACGCCAACCTGTGCGAGCTGTAGCTCGAATAAAACATCTACCTAAAGTCTGTGTTAAAGCAGGATTGATAAGAATAGGAGCCTGAAATTCAACTCCGCATTTTGCACAATATTCAATACAAAGGGTCTTAATAATTTCAACAGTCCATTCCATGATTTTTACCTCTCTTTTGATTTGTTATTTCCTTTCTGTAATTATATATTAACATACCTTGTAAAGAATGTCAAATGAAATATTATACAAAATATAGGATTTACAAAAGGAAAAGTTTATTCAAATTGCCTATTGACAAAAAGTGCGGGATGTGATATAATGGATTTTTCGGGCAGGTGACTAAAGTTGGCGGCCCGAAAAAAGCTAACACTAAAAAGTGTTAGCTCTCTTTTACTCTACTTCATATTCTTCTATGTGATTCTGAGGACCATGCGGGTCCGCTCCACAATACAGGTATTCATGTTCATTAAGGGTATCTGTGACATAGGCGGCTTTTTCTCTTGAATCGTATACCCCCTTAATATGATCTTCTTTGCATACAATATATACTTTCATTTTTTTTAATTCTCCTCCATTTCCATACGATGTAACTCTCTTTCAAAGAGAACCTGCATTATCAACCACATTTCAAGGCACATTATTCTACCCCCTTGTGATACTCAAGGATGCTCAGCAGAACATCCTCGGCGACACCTTCTTCAATCATTCTGGCGAACCTGATAACAGTGACATGCTCAAAACCGAACATGTAAATCATTTCAGTTAACATTTCTTCTTTTGTCATGATTTTTCTCCTCTCTTGATTATGTACTTATTATATCAGGTTCGCGCAGGTTTGTTAACCCTCAAATTCTACAATATCATCAATATCTATTTCATCAATAGTGATATACGGGTCATCCTCATTCCAATCGACTCCTAATTTCCCCATGTTCACAAACCACTTGATAAGGTTTGCATCTCGTTCAGTTACAGCCATTGTAAAATCCTCGACAGGGGTTTCTACTTTATAAATTCTTTTTTTCATTTTTATTACCTCTCTTTTATTGTATCTTTATTATATCAGGTTCGCGTGGGTTTGTCAACCCTTAAATTCGAAAACTTTTTCAATGGGTTCTAACCATAATTCATCTTCAGTACGGGTTACTTCATTAATAAACCATGTAAGAAAAATATACTCTTTATTGGAGAGTTTCACTGTAACAGTTTCATCGTATATTGTGTTATGTAATGTATAATATTTCTTTTCTTCCATTTTGATTACCTCTTTTTTCTTTATTATATCATCAATATTTAATTATGTCAAGAGGACAAAGATTTTTATTTGTTGGGGGAGTGGAAGATAGAGCGTGCGCACGAAACTTTATTTTCCTACTCTCAAGGACTGTATCTTTACATATCCCCTTGACAATTATTAGTATATCACATTATAGGAAAAAAACAATGTACAAATTGCACAAAAATTTACTGAAAAAATTGTGCAGATCGTATAATAAACAGATTGACGGCTCGACGCCACAGGAATCGAGCCGTCAGCTTAAACCAACGGCTCTTTTCTGAGAAAGGGAACAAAAACCTAAAAAAGGGTAATGTCATAAACCTGCTTGCCCGCAAATGCAGACGCTACACATAAGGAGTTAATTACAACGCTCGTCTCTACGATTACAACAGTATGGTCAACACAAGACAGAATATACTTTTTCATAATTTTTTCTCCTTTTCTTTTGATAATATAATTATAATATAATATTTATAAAATGTCAAGGGGATTTTTTAATTCTAATAGTAAAATCATCGCCCCCAAAAAAGTTCATAGGGAAATCTTCAAAAAATTCTTTAACCCCATATTTCCAAAGATACCGAAAAAAAGTAAAAAGCATAACAGGAATAAAGAAAATTATTTTTAATGTCCGCCTGGGAGTGATTGCAACTACTGTATACTCATGCTCTTCTTTTTTAATATAAAATTTAAAAAGCAAAGGGAGCAGGAAAGGGATTTTAACAAAAGATTCATTAGCATTTCCCATCATAGCGCAGAACTCTTTAAAAGAAATTTGTCTCATTTATTTTCTCCTTTTTTATTTTATTATACAGGATACTTATGGTTTTGTCAAGGGGATTTTTTAAATCCCCTTGAGGATTTCTAAAATATTGTGAACATCATAAGCAATTCCTGTCCATGTTGTTCTGTTCTTTTCTTCATCATCGAAAAGAATATCATTTTCAGTGGCGAATGTCTGTTTGGGAGTTCCATAGGTTTCAATGTGGATTTCATCAAAGTGAACGCTTGCCAGATGCTTTTTAAGCCAATCCATTTTAGCTTTTGTGACAGCTTCATCGTATTCAGGTTTGCTGTCACGAGCCAGCCAGCTGATAATGCCGATGCGGAATCCAGTTTTCTGAAGCCTATTAAGGATTCTGGCAAGAGAAGCCATTCTCAGCAGGGGTTCTGCATGGATGTAAGGATAAGGATTTTCAGCGTGGAGATAATCAAGCCAACCCTCAACACCATAGAAATTAGCAAGAGTTCCGTCCATATCGAAATAAATTGTAGTCATTTTTATCACCTCTCTCTGTTTGCCTTTCTGTAATTATATATTAGCACACTTTACATAGACTGTCAAATAAAAAATGTAACAAAAATGGGAAAAAATATCGCCGCATTTTTGTTACATTTTCCTATTGACAAAAGTGCGGGTGATGTGGTATAATGATTAGCGCGTCGGCCCGATGGTTGACGCGGCGATGAGATTTCAAAAAAGGAAATTCTAATTTTGATTAGAATCTCCTCTGTTTTTTATTTAATGTAGTTATCTTTCCATTCAGCAGGAATCTGGGGAGCCTCTGTTTCTATAGGCATTTCTGTTTCTATAGGCATCTCTTTTACAATAAATACCGAGCTGTCAAGACCGCTCATATCATAGCTCCACCTTTTATAAGCAAGGGCTTCATCAGCCAGCTTTTTTGTAGGATATGCTTCTTCGATTTTTCCGCCTTTAAAAATTACCCAAATCTTTTCCATTTTAAACCTCTTTTCTATTTATACATCATTTTCTGCAAGCCAGCTTTCAAGATAGGCTTTTCGTTCATTGAGTTCCGCAAGTTCATTCCTGTATCTTTTAGCTTTCTGCTTAATAAAACGAGTATGTCTTTTTTCTTCCTCTTCTGCCTTGCCAACCGAATACTCAGGAAGTCTCATTAATCTTTCGATTTCCTTGTCAATTTTCAGGTTGCAGGCAGGCTGAACATATGTGTATTCGGGGACAGTTTCAAATCTGCCAGTAGGCATATAATCATGGAAACCAATCTGAGTGTAAATCTCGTTTGTTCTATAGCCAGTTACTTCTTTTTTAGCCTCAACTTTAAGACCCTCTAACATTTTAATCTGTTTCTTAATTTCCTGATAAGTCATTTTCTTTACCTCTGTTCTTTTGTTGTTTTCCCTTTCTGTAATTATAGTATAGCAAATGTTTTTAAAAATGTCAAATAAAATATTATACAAAATATGGGAATTATTATAGTTAAAATTTGTGCGGTTTTTCCTCTTGACAAAAGGCTGATCAGTATGGTATAATGGATCGCGGGCTGGGAGGCCCGCCCGCGGCACGGCAAATAAAAAAGAGCCAGTTTTCACTGACTCTTAGTGGGGAGAGAGGCTCAGCCTTCAAAGAAGGCTTCCCATGCCGTAATGGCGGCCTGCTCGGCTTCGAGCGCCTCAGAAAGACCCATGTCATGGTCTTCCCAAACCACGGCATTCCAAGCCTTGTGGAACTGGGCATCGGCCTTAAGAGCCTTCTGCCAAGCCTGGAATGTGCGGTTGGTGACGGTTGCAGTGCAACCAGCGCAAATCTGAATTGTTCTCATGTGATACCTCTCTTTCGGGTGCTTATTTCTTAACTGTATTTAGTATATCAGAATGGGGAGCGGATGTCAAGGGGGGTTTTTAGAAATCTTCGTCATCACTGCCGAAGATTTCTTCCTGACACTCAGGACACATGCCAGAAATCATGGTTTCCCTGTCTGTTGCGGAAAGGGTGGGGAAAGCGTCCTGAGCGAGCACTCCGCCGTACGCATAGGCTTCGTACTGTTCAAGGTCGACTTCAGTATCTACAAGACGACCACAAATGGGGCAAATGGATGTGATAACGATTTTCATATCGGTTCTCCTCTCTATTGTTTATAGTCATATATTACTACATTGTGTAGGGTTTGTCAACCCCTTTTTTAAAGGTGAGAGATTTTAGTTCCTTCAGACTCACGCATCCCACGGTGTTAGGGACTCGTACTCTCATTGAGTTGTTTCCTCGCCGCTCTTTAACCTCGTTGCCCTGTCTTATATGAGCTACTTGTGCCTTCCTTCCTCAGGTTGCGGGCTTCCCTTACGGGGGCTGAACGCTGGCTGAATTCCGAGGGGTTTAGGGTTTTCCTTCCCTTTGATGATTTTATTATAGCACCTTTGACTTGGATTGTCAAGGACTTTTTTTAAAAAACTGGGCGAGCGCGCCGAGGGGACTTTGCAAGCCTGTCTGTCGCCCCCAGTAGGTTTCCCTATCCCCTCGGGACAATTATATGATAACATACCTGCGGGTACTGGTCAAGCGGTTTCTAACAAAAAGTTGCACAAATTACGGGATCCGCAAGAGAGAGGAATTTATGCAAATTTCCTATTGACAACGAGCGAGCTGGTATAATATAATGAAAACGCGCCTGCCCGATGGTTGGCGCGGCGATGAAAAGGGCGGTGCGAACCTGACTATAAATGTGGTTCCTGACCGCCCTATAAATTTAGTATTTGATTTTCCGTGCGGGCAGGAGCCAGTGGCCAGTTGGCTCCCTTTTTGTGCCCTCGTACCAGTTTCTGTCATCGCGCCGTACGTAGCGCTCTACTTTTTCGCTTGGTCAGCATTATCTTTCTCCTCTCTTGGCTTGATTGTCTCGCTACGGGAGACCGCCCATTTAGATTTAAAATTTAGAATTTAGAAATTAATTATAGTGGTTTCTTTTGGCGATGCTCTAATCATTTTTCTCACCTCTCTTTGATGATTTAATTATATCAGGTTCAGAAGCTATTGTCAAGAGGTTTTTTAACTTTTTCTTTCAAGCGTCCTACCTGAGCGGTAACCCTAAGCAAGACGCTTGCCCAGTAAGTTGTTTTCCTCTTTTGTTATATTTATTATATCTTATTTTTATTTAGTTGTCAACCCCTTTCTTTAATTTTTTCTAAACAATCTCTATCATCAAAAACTTTGCTAAACATCATGTACTCTACTGCTTCTAAATGCTGAAGAATACCGCTGTTAGGATATTTTTTTTTCATTTTATCAAACCATTGTTTGATTTCTTTTTCTGTATATTTTTTATTTTCAATAGTTTCATTGACACATTTCTGTACTTTTCTTAATTCAGAGGGGGTCATACTGGAAAAATATGACTTTAAATCAGAAAAAGTTTTGATTTCTACTGTCTTACCATAATCCATAATATTTTTCCTTTCTTTTAATCAGAAATTTTTTTATTTTTCCTGCGGACTTCTTTTTTTGCCCACTTTTTCATATCCTTTTTAGATTTCATATCCTGCCAGTATCCGTGAGTAACGGTGGTCTTTTTATAATCTGCTCTTTTCATTTGTGGTAGCTCCTTTCTGTAATTATATGATACTACATCGGGCGGAGAATGTCAAATGGAATATTGCACAAATTATGGGATCTGGTTCACAGAAATGTTTATGCAAATTGCCTATTGACAAATGGGCAGCACCTGTGGTATAATGGAAACGCGCCAGACCCGACAGCTGGCGCGGCGATGAAAAAAAGGTAAGATTTCTCTTACCTTTCTCCCTTAAAACCCCATTTGTAGCAGAGAGGAGCATCTTTTTTCAAATCAATATCAGGGTACTTCTTTAAAATCTCCCTTGTATCAAATCCTCTTGAAGTGATGACTGCAAATCCATGAGGCGTTCTGTGGATTGCGTACTTAATTTCCGCAGGGATTTCTTTAATAAAAGCTAAAGTAGTATTTAAATCAGTATCACAATCAAAGAGCCATTTTTTCTCCAGCTTATTTTCTACTTTTGAAGCGAGAGAAACGACTTTGTTTTCAATCTGTTCCAGCTTCCAATTAGTAGGAGTGATAGCTTCATCAATGAGGAACTTTGCCAATTCTTTTTTGACTTTAGTTTCATCTACTCTATTGATAGAAACATAAAATCTGGAAAACTCGCCATCCATGCCCTTTTCAATAAAATCTTTGAACTTTTCATCAAGCTCTTTATTGAGGAAGCCCTCTGTTAAGAAACTTTTAGAACGAGGTTTAAATCCCTCAATATTTGCATTGTCTTTATTACGGCTGATAAAATTAATTACGTAAGTCATTTTTTATTTCCTCCTGACAATTATTATTATATATTAAATTAATAAAAAAGTCAAATAAAATATTGCATAAAAAACAGGATCTATAAAGTCTCATCTTTGTTAGATTTTTCTATTGACAAAAAGTGCATTATATAGGGGAATAGACTTGGCGCGCTGTCTTCGAACGGTGACAGCACGCCAATAAAAAAAGTAGGTTTCAGCCTTTCGAGCATCCCCCTACTTTATTGCGTCCATTCTTGCCACCCCCGGAGTTTCAGACGCGCTCCGTTGCTGCCACCACATTTGTATTCCGCACAGCAAGATTGTAGGCGTGCGGTCGTGGTCTTTATCAGCAGGACTTATCCGGGCAACTTGCGCCCTAAGAACCGCACCTTCAGCCTGCATCCCGACCTTCGTGGGTTTGGGGTTTTCCTTCCCTTTGATGATTTAATTATATCAGGCTTCCGCCGGATTGTCAAGAGTTTTTTGAAAAAAAGTTGGGCTTTTTTGCGAGGGTGTTCGCACGGTTGACTTCCTTTTCTCGCCCTAACTACCAATCCCCTTAGTAGTGCATTGACGTGTTCCTCACTTTCTATATCTATTGTAGCACGGAATCACTGGATTGTCAAGAGTTTTTTGAAAAAATGTAAGAGCAGGAGTTGAACCTGTAGGTGGCTACTGGTGCACGCTTCACCACCGATACTGTTAGGTATCACCTACTTCCGTTCGGTTTCCCCTTACAAGTATATATTACCATACCCCGCCTGCAGGGTCAAGGGGTATTTAATAAAAAAATTGCACAAAATCGGGAATCGAAAAGTATTAGTTTTTGTTCAATTTTCCTATTGACAAAAGAGGCTGGGGTGTGTTATACTGAAAAACCCGCCGAATCGACAGTCGGCGGGCCAGCAAGAGCAACCAAAAAAGAGAGGGTTACCCCTCTCTTTTATCAAATCAGATGACCACGGTTTGTGTACAGGTTGTAGATGTAGGTGTAACCATCAGCCATGTCAACGTAGACCTCGCCAGCATAAAGGCTGATTTCCTCGATAGGCCGTCTATCCTTTTTGGGGATGGCATTTAAAATCTGCTGAAGTTTTGTGAAATCTACATAACCTAATGTTTCCATTTTTTATCTCCTCTCTTGAATCTATATTAATTGTACTACAGGGGGTTGAGGTTGTCAACCCCTTATTTTAAAGAACTACATATTTTTCAGTCTGATAAAAGGTATCAATGGTAGGCGTTTCTAACTCATCAAAATGGTTATAGTAGCCACCGCTGTCACGATGCTGGATTACGACTTCTAAATCTAATGCGTTATTCTGTTTTGCCCACTCATATAAGTCTTTAATTGTCATTTTTAATCTCCTCTTTTACGGTTTTTAGAAATTAAGTGTAACCACACCGCCGATTTCACGAGCAACCTCATCAGCCCTCTCTTTGGTTTCATATGCGCCCCAGAACCAGAGTTCTCCATCGCAGAGTCTGGAAACGATGAACATATATCTCTTTGCGTAGTCAGGCAGGTTTCTTACATTGATTTTGGTCATTTTTTTGTACCCCTTTCGTGGTAGTTATTGGTTATGTCCCTTACAAGTATTATAATACTATACCTGCGTAGAAATGTCAAGGGGGTTTTGCAAATTTTCTGGAAAAATTTTACTGATCAGCGTGCGCCTAAATCCAGCTGATTTTTTCGCTGATCATGGGTGAAAACATTTGGCGGCGCGCTCCCCGTCGCCCGCGCGCCGCCAAATAAAAAAAGTGGGACTTAATCGTCCCACTCATCAGAGGTTATCGCCTCTTCAAGGGCCTCGGCCTCGAGTGCCTCGGTCATGTAATACTCTTCCGCCACCCACATTTCCATGTCGCTCTCCTCTCTTGTTGAGTGCTTTCCTTTAACTGTCTTTATTATACTATAAGGGGTTGAGGTTGTCAACCCATTTCTTTTATTTTTTCCAAACAATCTCTATCATCAAAAGTATTGTTAAACATCATGTACTCTACTGCTTCTAAGCACTGAAAAAGATTGCTGTTAGGATACTTTTTTTTCATTTTATCAAACCATTGTTTGATTTCTTTTTCTGTATAGGTCATTTTTTACTCTCTTTTTAATAAAATCCATCATTTTCTTCTGTATCTTCATCTTCTGGATCATCTTCATCTTCAATGAGATTGTTCAAAATGTAGTATGCTTTTTTAATATAATCTTCTCCATAGAAATTCATTGTTTTTTCCTCTCTTGTTATATGTTTTCCTTTAACTGTATTTAGTATATCAAATTAAAATCGGATTGTCAAGGGTTTTTTTGGAAAATGTCAGGAAAATTAATTCCTGACTTTTTCCAAAAGTGCTTTTTTATTTGCAAGCTGTTTTTCAAGTTCTGCAATTTCTCTTTCAAGTCTTGTAATCTGTGCCTTGCGTGCTTTGGCTTTCCGATATTCTTCTACGGTCATGCCTGCGTCCTGCGCTTTCCGCATTTCAGTAGCAAGTCTCTTTTCTTTTTTGGCTTCAGCTTTTTCCTGCCGCGCCTGATAGGCGGCTTCCCTTGCGGCGTTCTCAGCAGCGATTTCCTCAACGGTCTTGATGTAACCCTTATTAACAGTGTAACCTACGGCGGCGGCTTTTGCGGCTGCTTCTTCAGCAGTTTCTGCCTGAACCTCAACAACTTCAACGTCGTAGTTATAGGCACCGCCCATATATGCAATATAATCAGCGTGTTTCATTCTCTCAACTCTATAAGTGTTCATTTTATATTCCCCTTTCTATTTCCTTTCTGTAATTATATGATACTATATTTTTTTTAATTTGTCAAATACTTTTTTTGATAAGGGGCAGGCAGGTTCTGCCCGCCCCCGCCATATGGATTAGATTACAGGAGTGGCAAGACCGCCAATCTCACATGCGACCTCAAAAGCCCTGTCCATGGTTTCATATGCACCATAGAACCATGCCTCATCGTCACAAATACGGAATGTGATGAACGCTTCATGAAGAGCATATGCAGGGACGTTCTGGATGCGCCATCCATTAGTCTCAATAGTGAAAACCTTGTTGTTCCAATCTTTGATAATAGTCATTGTTTTAATCCCCTTTCAAATTGTTGTTGTGTTCCCTTGACACTACCTATTATAAGGGCTACTATAATATAGTGCAATAGTCAAAGTATACAAATTTTCATGGCTTTATTGTACAAAACCACCAAAAAAATGAGGTTTTTGTAAACGATTTCACGAAAAACACGAAAAATTTTACGAAAACTTTACGAAACTATCGATCATTAGCTTACTGGCAAAATATACAAAAACCGTAGGCGGTTTTTGGTAGATCTGCTAAAAAGCAATTTCGTCACTTTTAACAATTACCGGATTGTATTTTTATATATTTTTTTATAAAATTAGTCTTGACAAACTGCGGTTATATGTGGTATAATTTTGCGGCCAGCAGCCGGTCGTTTACTTTAGTCATTTAATGCTTTAGTGTACTAAAGCTAACAAACAAAACTCTAAGTTTTGACTATTAACTTCAATGCTTTAGTGCGTTAAAGTTAATAGTCAAAACTTAGAGTTTATGTTATTAACTTTAACACTTTAGCGCATTAAAGCTAACTTCAATACTTTAGTGCGCTAAAGTTAGCAACTAAAACTTGAAGTTTTGGCTATTAACTCTGACACTTTAGCGCGTTAAAGCAGATCAGGATCTGGACTTTCGGGCTTTAACGCGCTAAAGCATATGCGGTCAAGGATCTGGCTTTTTTTTGGCATAACGGAGCGGAAGCCTGAGGCGGCTCGCTCCCGAGCGCCCGCGAGCCGCCAATTTTTAGAGGTAAGGAAGAGGGTCACCCCTCTTCCTCTTCCAGGACCTCGGCAACCTCTGCCCAGATGGCATCCCAGCCGTATTCGTTATATGCTACCTCAAGTGCTGTCATTTCCATGTTCGTTTCTCCTTTCTGTAGTGCTTTCCTTTAACTGTCTTTATTATAACAGGTGGTTACTGGATTGTCAAGTCTTTTTTTTATTTTTTTTAGATTTTTTTGAGGGGCAGGCAGGTTCTATCTGCCCCTCGCCTATAGGTCACACTACCGGAGTAGCAAGACCACCGATTTCCTCGGCAACCTCGAGTGCCCTGTCCATGGTGTCATATGCACCGTAGAACCAGCAGGCATCATCGCAGATGCGGAATGTGATGAACCGTTCGGTCAAGGCATATACCGGAACGTTCTGGATGCGCCAGCCGTTAGTATCGATTGTGAAAACCTTGTCTTTCCAATTTCTTACGATTGTCATTTTTTTATTCCCCTTTCTGTTGTTTGTTGTTTTCCCTTTCTGTAATTATATAATAACATAGGTTGCTCACACTGTCAATACTTTTTTAATAAAAAAATGTACAAATTAGGAAAAAATATTTTGTGCAAAAATCTCAAAAATTAGTCTTGACAAATTGCTGCCATATGTGATATAATTTTTTCGCCCGCCAAACGGGCGTTCGCGTTAACTAAAAAAGGATTTGAGGTTTAAACCTCAAATCCTACGATAGTACCATCTTCTGCTACGGTCACCAGAGCCTCACCAGAGCCGTAACCAGTGCCGGATACGTAGATAGTGCCGTCCTCAAATTCAGTAATGTCTACCAGACCGATGTGAGCCATTTCTCGAAGTACTGCAATAGTAAATAACATTTTGTGTTCCCCTTTCTGTGGTTGTTTTCCTTTAACTGTCTTTATTATAGCAGGTTTGCTGTAGTCTGTCAACAACTTTTTTGAAAAATTTTTAAATTTTTCTGTCTCAGCGGGAACCGGACCTACTCAGCCTCAGCTCCCGCCGGAGCTTTTATTTTGTTGTTGTTCCTTTCTGTAATTATATAATAGCACACTGGATTAACTTTGTCAAATGATTTTTAATAAAAAAATATACAAATCAGGAAAAGATTTTTTGTGCAAAAATCTTGAAAATTAATCTTGACAAACCGCATCACTATATGGTAAAATTTTTTCGCCCTGCAGGCGGTCGGCTTCAGTAGCCGCCGCCTGTTTTTGCTTTTCAGCAGTATGCCAGATTTTTTCTTGCCCAACCGAAAATGCTAATCTGTTTGCAAGCCCTGCCGATTGCAAGTGCTTCTTTTTTAGTGTTAACTCTTTTGCTTTTATCTACATAGTAGATACCATTAGCAAGCCAGACACCGCAGTTACCACCAAATGCCTTGACAGCATTAATTGCATCCCTTGCTGTTGTCGCCTCAATACCTTCAGTGGCAACCTGCCAGCCTGTCTTATAAGTGACGATCTGACCATTTTTAAGAGTGATACCATCATTATCCTGCAGTTTGTTAATTGTACGAATGTTAATCATTTTATAAACCCTTTCTTTTTTGTTTTTATTGTTTTCCCTTTCTGTAATTATAATATAACACATTAGTTTAACCTTGTCAATGGATTTTTGATAAAAAAATGCACAAAATAGGAAAAAATATTTTGTGCAGATTTTCCGCAAATTAGTCTTGACAAACTGCATCATACTATGCTATAATTTTTTCGTCCTGCAGGCTGCCGCCTGCGTTAACAAATAAAAAAAGTCTGTATTATACAGACTTTTTGTAATACTCTACTTCATACATATCCATGCAATCATCATAAAACCATGTTACATGATAACCTTTGTTTTCCATTTCATCCATGAAGTCTCTCATTTCTCTACCTGTCCAAAAGCTCTTTCTTTCTCTTTTCATCTCTTTATCCTCTTTCTTTTGTTTTGTGCTTGTGTACTTGTTCCTTACAAGTATTATAATACTACACTTTCTATTGATTGTCAATGCTTTTTTACAAAGTTTTTTATTTTTCTTTGCTTTAATACTTTAGTGTATTGAAGTGATCATCTTACTTTTAGTTGTTTGTCAACATGCACAAAAACAGGAAACGCACTTTGTGCAATTTTTTCTACATATTAGTCTTGACAAACTGCATCATTGTATGGTATAATTGTTTCGACTTGCAGTCGATCGACTGCGTTTATTAACATAGTTAAAGGCAAGTCTTTCGACTTGCCTTTGTTTGTGTGTGTTACATCTTTTCAGAAGATTCTAATTCTGTCTGCCTTTGCAAGTTTCACCGGATGAAAGAACCCTGCTTTTAAGTAGACTTCATAACGTGTGTCTGCGCCGTCTACACGAATCATTCTGTAAATTGCTTTATGGTTTTCAGTTGCAAGTGCTTTGGCATCCTGCCACGCTTTGCCCCAACACTCTGTATCTGTAAACTCTGTACCTGCTACGATGTAATTGTAAGTCTTTGTCATTTCTTTGTCCTCTCTCTCTTGTGTGGTTTTGTGTACTTGTTCTTTACAAGTATTATAATACACTATCTCCCTTTAATTGTCAATACATTTTTTGAAAGTTTTTTATTTTTTTTTACATGTTCAACTTGTTTCAACATGTTATGTGTATACTTTATTACTTTAATACTTTATTTCTTTATTGCTTTAGTGTGATGAAGTGAACAAAACTTGTTTTGTTCACACTTTAGTCCTTTAGCGTGCTGAAGTGCTTTGCTCTCTGTTACTCATCTGGCGTATTGTGCAAACTGCCCAATTCAGGAAGCCGGATTTTGTGCAATATTTTTTGTAAATTAGTCTTGACAAACTGCATTATAATATGATAAAATTTTCCGGCCTTCGAACGGCCGTTCGCTGTAATTATTAAGGGTAGGCTTTTCAGCCTACCCTTTTTATCCTTTTATTTTGTGTGGCTTGTTATCAAAAGGCAATCACTGCAATAATGCTGGGAATAATACCAACTACTGTCCATGCCATGAGGATGTAATGTCTTATTCTGTCGCTCTTGTCTTCAATGTCAGTGCCGATAATCCAATTAATCATGTTCTTCATTTTTTGTATTCCTTTCTTTGTTCTTGTGTGTGGTTATGTATCTCTTCCTTACAAGTATTATGATACTACATCTTCATTTAATTGTCAATAAATTTTTTTAAAATTTACAAAAAATTTTTTTGTTAACTTTGTACCGGCTAACTCTGTTTTTAGGGCGGTCTGGTCTGATCGTTCTACGTGACGTATACCCGCACAACCGCCAGTATCAAAAACATACCCTGGGGGTAGGATTTGGGCTTTAATACTTTAACACGTTGAAGTGTGAAATGCCCGCCACTTTTCCCTCTCCAAAAATAATTTAGAAACGAAAACACGTCCCTCTCCAAAAATAATTCAAATACGAAAATACGAAACCTTTTCCCTCTCCAATAAAAAAAGAGGGAGTTAATACTCCCCCTCAGGTCCATAGTAGCAATCAACTAAATGTCCCTCACTATTAAAAATAAAAGTCCAAGCACCAAGCCAAACTTCACCAGTAGCCATCTGTCCATATCTGGCATCCATCATTTCCTCTTCATAGAAATAATAAGTATTGCCATCAATAGTATGCCAACCAACCAGCATATCAGCTTCACTCCACCCTCCATTATTCACATAACAAAAGGTAGCATCTCCTTCTCTTACCCACACAAAAACCTGCTCAACATCACCATCTGCATAGTCTTCTGCGGCGGCTACATTTATGGGAAAATTAAGAATTGACACCCCTATAACCCATATAATAAATAACCGCTTGCAAACTTTCTTACAAACATTCATATTCATAACATTCTACCATCCTAAATTTTGGCTCTTCCGCACACTCCCAACCTTTCTTAGTATAAGTTGCTAAAGCCCAGCGGAAGATGCCATTTTCTTTTCTTATTCTTAATAAATACATCTTACCAATTTCAGGAGCATCCGCCTATATATCATATTTCTTTAATCTTTTTATTATCATAATATATAACAAAAGCCTCCCCAACAGAAAATCAGCATAAGCCAACTAAGAAAGAAATAAGGGAGCGGGACCTCGTGTTTCTCATTCTCATAAACCGCGGTTTTCATAACGTGCGCGCCTCCCGCCAAAACAAGTCCAAGACTAACTAATATAATCCATTTACTCCAATCCATTTTTTTCTCCTTCTATCCATTTTTTAAATTCACATTTGCAATCTTCGCATAAATCAATAGTTTCTTCTTCTATACCATACGAATAAGGGAGCATTTTTAATTTACATAAATAATAAGGAAATGCAGGCACAGCTTCATATTTTCGAAAAGGCACTGTAGGTTTCCCGCATCTATCACATACCGTCGCTAACATTTATTTCTCCTTTTCAGGTAAAGTCAAAATCTCACTAATTGCGCTCATCCGCCAGTCAACACCTCTACCACGATACGGTCTTTGACAACATAGTCCGCGGCCGCCCCAATCAATAGGACAGCCCTTGCAATTTCCAATTGTCTGTAAAGCATATTCACAAAGAAAACAACTTCCCTGTATTGACTCTTTTGGAAATTTTTCTTCACACCATTTAAGTTTATAAGACATCCTATCATCCCAATAAGGGCGGTCTCCTAAATCTTTCTGCATATCGCGCCACATCTGACGGTGATACTCTAATGCTTGTTCTCTTGTTAAAAACATTAATAGTCTTCCCCTAACCATTTTTTAAAACTGTTGCAGCAATCCTCACATAAATCAATTTTTTTATCCAGCCCAAAACCATATGGGTCTTCATTTAATCTTCCTAAGAAATAAGGAAAATTTTCTTGTTTTTTTGATACTGATATAGGTTTTCTACATCTATCACAGATATATTTTTCAATTTTCATTACTCTTCTTCCTCCACATATTTCTTTCTAAGCGGTAAGGCTAAAATATCACTAATTTTAGAAGTTCTCCAATCTACTGTTCCAATTCCTTTTTCACAACCATAATATATATAGTTATTCCAATTATAAGGACAATAGATACAAGAATGAGAATGAAACTGTTCATTATATTCACATAAATAACAATTATTTGTAGGACGTTTTTCTCCTGTAGCAGCTCGTCGTGCTTCAACCCACCCTACTTTAAAAGCAGCTCTTTCTGCTAATGAAGGATTGTTTCCCAATGCTTGCATAGCTTCCCACATTTCTTTATGTTTTCGAACAGCTTCATCAAAAGATAATTCAAAATTAAGTTCCATTTTATTATTTTCCTCCGCGCATTTCCGGATAATGCGGATCCTTCAATCTTCCATGATACCAAAGAAGTTTACAGCGGCGATTCATTTCCTTAATATATTTATCAAATTCGCGGTCAATATCTTTCTTTCGAGACTCTGCGGCTCTATACTCAGCCAACCGTCTGCCATAAGTTTCGTCCCAAGTATCTTCCGGCGCGCACTTCGCCTTGCCCTTATAGATGCGGACTTCATTAATTTCATCATAATCCTCATCACCAAGACCATACTTAGCCAGTCTCTCCGGCATATCGTTATATGTAGTAATAATACATACAACAGTTCTCTTCTCTTCATTTACCTTATATTCAGTTGTTACATAAGCCATAATTTTATCTCCTTTTATAATCTTAAATGACTATTATCTTTTTCCTTTTTAGATGCGGCAAGCAATGGCTCTATGGCGGCATCTACTCTGCGGACCGCCGCATCATCAATTACTTCTACTTTTGATGGATGTTTACCATATTTAGAAAAAGGTTTTGCTTTTTCCCTTAACCGCCCCATTACATTAGGTATACATCCAATTCTGTAAAAAGGGTATTAAAATCATCCTTTGACATTCTTTGCTTTTGACCGTCTTCTGCATGAATAATAAATTCTTCAGGATTTTTTGGGTCTACTTCACCTTTATAAGTATGACCTTCATAAAATTTTCCGTTATCAAAGGTCATATTATAATTTGCTTGCAAAAGCATCATTTTCTAAGTCCTCCATAATCTATAATTTCTTTATGTTGTGCGGCGGCGTAACGACGAGTGTAATAAGTCCCGCCTTGTGGGATCCCATCCCAAACACATAATAGAGCATCCGCACAATCCACCATATATTCATCTCTTATCAAGTAGGCTTTTTTAGAATATGCAGGGGTTAGATAAAGTATCTCTTCTCCATCCATTAACCATTGTTCTGTTGGAGAATAGTTTTCTTTAGGAAAAGGATAACAACATATCAGCGGGATTCCTAAATTTTTTGCAACGCCGCCAATAAGTTGATCTGTGCCTCTTGCCATCCCAATATACACAGACTCAGGTTGAAGAGCAATAAGCTGGTCTTTCGCCCACTTTTTTATCATTTCCTCTTGTCCTTTTAAACGTTCTGGACGATGTCCCGTTACAGCTACTATCATTCCTCAACCCCCTTTTGGCGTCTTTTTTCTGCGCGGATTCCACTTGAATATCCTTCTAAGTAAATTTCACGCTCTTTATTTAATTTTCCTGTACCCATTGTAAATAATGTTATAATGGAGCCTAACACACATCCGCCCCCAAAAATCAATAAATTACACATTATTTTTATTCCTTTCTTATTAACTATAAATATTATAAAATAAATTTTTTTAGAAATCAAGTAAAAATCGTTT
>OCTX012267260.1_pt1 | contig 20912 bp, 12 predicted proteins | sample 1539691 | NCBI WGS metagenome assembly OCTX01 (sample SAMN02144231, study PRJEB22623) | gut metagenome | biome: sheep rumen | host: Ovis aries | place: New Zealand
AGGGTACTTCTTATATAATATGGAAGGAAACTCGATATGACGAGAACTATAAAGATGATTAGGAACTCATTAGCAGTTATAATCTTAATGCTGTTAATAGCATGTACAGTTCCAATTAAATTAATAGAAGTAGAAGCCGCGGGAACAGATTTAAGATCTGTTTCCGAGGCTGATATTCCTGTGCATACTCACATTTGGAAAACTAAATTCAACAATGATGAGCATTGGCAAGAGTGTACAGTGTGTGGTGAAATCTCAAATAAGCATGCACATACATTAAGTGGAAATGGTGGAAAGAAGACTTTATGCGAAAACGGTTTTTACAATCAAGCATATAGAGAAACATGTAGTTGTGGTTATCAATCAAATCCTTGGGTTGTTATTCATGGTAGATATGAAAACTACACAAGCAGTCAAAAACTTAATTACGGAAATATGACATCACAAACATTTAATACAGTTCAACACGTTTCTTACGAAGTGTTCCAAGACTTATTAAATGGAACAAACGAAAGCGGCAAAAATGCTGACCTTCAAAAGTTACCAGCAAACGCTGGAGGACAAGAATATACATGGCACGCAATAGGAGATGACGGATTAGGACTAATATTTATGGGTGGTCCAATAATCGGAAATTCAAACGGAGTAAGAGGAACACTAGAATTAATCATAGGCTCAGAAGGTGACTGCGGAAGAAAAGTAGCATTCCACGAATACTTTATATTAATAAAATATATTAATGCAAACAGCAATCCAACAAGAGAAGGTTTCATTAATTATATGAAAAATAATACTGCTAACGGTGATTTGATAGATCACGAAGATCATTTGTTATATGGTTACCCAGAAAAATATACAGACAATGTAACAGATGAACAATTTGCAGAAATAGTTAAAAACTTCAAAGGATATTATACGCACTCATCTTCATGGGGATGGGGATCAATGAACATTCAACACTCAGGACACGCAAACTCAGGAAATACAATGTATTCAAATGGTTCGTGTTATGATTCAAGTAATCAACACGCATTGAATACTACAGACGGAATTAAAACAGATTGTGATTTGTGTAATTGCCATTATAGTGGAAACGAAGGAAACAATTCTGATACATGGTATACATGTGCAGGATATCGTAATTTGGCAGATGGTGAAACATGTACATGTGGCGGACACGCACTTACAAGAGCCGGAGTCAGATTAGGTACAATATATTGTAATTATAAAAGAGAAGGTGTAACAGCTATAAGAACTAGCGTTACAGCTGTTCCATCAGAAGGATTTACAGTAATAGGAAATACTTGTCCTGAGAATCAAGTAGTACCTAAGACTGATATAACAAATCCATCAAATCAGTATACCTATTATGGAAAAGTAACAATATCAAATGGTGCAGAAGGAGATGCTTTAATAAAAAGAGGAATTAGTTGCGGTATACAATATGACTATATTGATAATACTCCTCCTACTGCATATGGATATGTAGACAACTTAACTGATAATGAGTACTGGAAAGTTGATGGAAAAGGAACAGAAGAAAATCCAAAAACTCAATCAACAGTAAAAGTAACATTTAAAGACCCACAAGAATATTCAAGAAATATTGTAAATGTAAGAGTTTACGATAGTGATAAAAGAACAATAATTCCACAAGGAAACGATGTAACAGTTACACCTTTAACTAAAGTTGAAGGAACATCTGGGGAAGATACATTGTGGGAAGGTGTAGTAAATATCATGACTGAAGTAAACGGTGACAAAGATATTTACATTCAAGCAATTGATTCATGTGGAAGAACATCAGAATTAATACCAATGCAAATAAGTTATATTGATGCGCAAGGACCAACAATAACAGTAATTCCAGATATCGACGACAACACATGGTCACGAGCAAAAACATTAACCGTACATGGATATGACGCATATAAATATTATGCAATTGGTATAAATTTAAGCGACATGATTCAAGTCGGAAACGATGAATATAATAATGAAAGAACATATGTAATTAATGAGGAAGCTTATGGCCAAGGAAGAACAATAAGATTCTATGGTCAAGATAAAGCTGGAAACTTAAGTTATAAAGACTATACAAGTTATAGAATTGATAACACAAAACCAACGGTAACAGGTGGAGAAATTACAACAGGATTACATAGCGCATCTGTTAAAGTGATAGCAAATGATATTAATCCAACACTTAATGCAAGTGGAAGTGGAGTTGTAAAATATGCTATAAGCAGAACAGAGGCAACTCCAAGCGAGGATCAATTCCAAACATCAGATACATTCACAGTATCAGAACCAGGTGATTATTATGTGTTTGCGCAAGATGGCGTAGGATATATATCTGATGCGTACATGATTAATGTTCCAACAAAATACAAATTAACAATTGATCCAAACAAAGGTAAATATAATAATTCAAAAGAAAATACAATATTAGAAATTGATAACGGAGCAACAGAACAAATTGCTTTACCTGAAAGAGATGGATATGATTTCACAGGTTGGACGTTAGAAGGCGAAGAAAGCACTTTAACATACACAGGAAGCAGTACAACAAATTTTGCAAGATTCACAATGGGTAGACATGATGCGACAATCACTGCAACATGGGCACCAAGAGATGATACAAAATACACAGTTAGACACTGGAAACAAAACTTATATGACAATACAGATGAACAAGAAAAAGATTACTATAATTCAAATGAAAACGATACAATTTATACATTAACAGATACAGATGAATTAGAAGGAAGAACAGACACAAGCGTTGAACCAGATGTAAAAGAGTATGAAGGATTCACAAGTCCTGCAAAATCATCAGTTAATATTGATGAAGATGGAAGTGCAATTTTAGATTACTACTATAAGAGAAATGAGTATAAAGTTGCACTAACAGGAGACGAAGGAATTCAAACTGTTACTGGAGATAGAAAATATTTATACGAAGATACAGTAACAATTTCTACAGAGCCAAAAGAACATTATAGAACAACAGGATGGACAGGAAATGCAGTAAATGGTGAAGAACCAACTTACACATTTACAATGCCTGCAAATGATGTTACACAAAATGCAACATCAAATCCAATTGATTATGAAATAAAATATGAAGGTAATGAAGAAGAAAATACAACATCAAAAGCTGTATTACCAACAACTCCAATTAAGTACAACATAACAACAGAAGACTTAAGAATACAAAATGCAACAAGAAGCGGTTATGAATTTATTGGATGGGTAGTAAGAAACGATGAAAATGATTTTGAAATAACAAGACCAACAATGAACGTTTCAATTCCACAACACACACATGGAAACTTAACATTTACTGCAAATTGGAATGCACAAACAAATGTAAATTATAAAGTTCAACATTGGCAACAAAAAGTTGATAAAGAAAATTATGATTTAGTAGATACTGAAACATTCCAAGGAACAACAGATACAGTTGTTAAACCAGAGGTAAAAGAGTATGTCGGATTTACATCACCAGACAAACAAGAATTGAAAATAAGCGGTGATGGCAAAGCAGTAATGAATTATTATTATGAAAGAAAATCATACAAGCTAACAATCGATAAAGATGAAAATATCGAAAGTGTAGAAGGAGAAGGTATTCACTTATATGGTGAGAAAGTAAAGATTGGTTGCAAAGCAAAATATGGATACTCTTTCAAAGAATGGAAAGGTGATGTAGAGGGAACAGCAGACTATTTAATAATGCCTGCAGCAGATCAATATATAAAAGCTACTTCACAAAAGAATAAACATGAAATAGAAGTCAAAAAGGAAAATGATATAGAGAAAATCGAAGTTGATTATGATGACGATATCGAATTAGAAATTCCTGAGAAAGACGGATATGAATTCTTATATTTTGAAACTGAAGATGGAAAAAAGATATATGATGGTAAATTACATGTAGAGGACAAAGATTATAAGATAATACCTGTTTGGGCTAAAATACCAACTATGGATTTACCTAAGACAGGTGAAGAAAAAAATAACATATTATTAATTGTCTATATATTAATTACGATTACATCTTTTGGATTTGCATTAGATTTAGCAACTGAAAATAGAAGAAGAAAATAGTAATTTGAAGAGAACCAAATCTATTAAGAGGAGGTTCTTTTTTTGTACTTAACATATCGATGAAATAGTATTTTAATTGACAAAAAATGGTAATAATGCTATAATCGAGGCATATATTGGTTGCACCCCCTTAACCGATATTTTTCATATAAATTTCATGTATGCAACAAAACAAGAGACAACGGAGGAGTAATAAAATGAAAAAAAGTGAAAAACGGAAAAGAGTCTTAGGAACACTGTTAACACGCTGGTTTACAATTACTTTTATGGGTTTACTTGTAGTCACTGGAATATTTCAGTTCGACAAGTACCAAGCCACGAAAGTAATAGGACCACTAGTAGATCTATTCTTTTATAGTAACGATATTACTTACTACAAAGAATTAGAGGCGACTAATAGAGGATATACTGACACGACCAAATTTAGTGAAAAGATTGAAAAGCTTACACAGGAGCGGAGGGATAAATATTATAATAGTTCCGATAAAGCAATCTCCTATGTAACAAGTCAAAATGCACTAGTAAAATTGTTTTTTGGGCTGATGTCTGTAATTTTGGTGGTAATTGTAACATTATTTCCATTATTAATCCTATGGGGGCTTTATTCAGAAACTTATAAGTCTTTCATCAAACATTGGCGAAGGATTAATGAAGTGGATGTAAAAAAGCTTGAGAGACACAGAAACTATAGGGAATTCGCAAAAAGTGTAAAAAGCATTCAATAAGGGGGGAGTGTAGCAGAGATTTCTGCTGCACTTTTTTATTGCTGTTTTTTATAAAAATATGGTATTATTACATCGAAAAACAGTAAATGCAACCAAAATTTGCGAAGAAAATTTAAGTTGCAAATGAAAGTTGGTAGTGAAAAAGCGGACGCAACCTTAAAATAGATTGTAGGAGGTACGGAAAAATGAGTATATCAGAAAACTTACAAATTTTAAGAAAATCTAAAAATATGTCACAAGAGGAGCTAGCTGAAAAGTTAAATGTTTCAAGACAAGCGGTTTCAAAGTGGGAAAGTGGAAGCGGTTATCCAGAAACCGAAAAGATTATTTCAATATGCGAAATATTTGATTGTAGCATGGATGAATTAGTAAAAGGAAAGATTGCAGATGATATTAAAGTAGAAAAGAATAATTATGATTCTGTAATGACAAGTACAGCAAAAGGAATTGCAATTGCAGTTGGAATTATAATTTTAGGAACAGCTGCAATGATGACAATTATGGGAGTACTTAATGGACAAGAACAAAGTCATTTATTAGGAGTTATCGCAGTATTAGTTGCAGTAATATTTGCAGTTCCAATGTTAATTGTTTTTGGAACAAAGAACGATAATTTTATTAAGAAAAATCCAAAGGTAGCAAATGTTTATACTGAGGAAGAAATTGAAAAAGGAAATTCAAAATATACTATAGTATTAGCGTGTGGAATTTCAACAATACTTCTTGGTGTTATAGCAATGTTTGCATTAATGGGATTAAAAGTGTTTGGCGAAGAAAGTACTTTACCGGTAGCAGTTTTACTATACTTTGTAGCAATTGGTGTTACTACATTAATATATGGCGGAAAGATGAAAGAAAAATTTGACATTGAAGCATACAACAAGCAAAACACAGAAGAAGCAAAAGCTGAATCAGATAAAGTTGGAAAAGTCTGTGGTGTTATAATGCTAATAGCAACAGCAATTTTCTTAACATTAGGATTTACATTAAATTGGTGGCATATTTGCTGGGTAGTTTTCCCTATCGGAGGAATACTTTGTGGAATAGTTGCTACTATATTAAGAAAAGAAACAAAATAATTTAGAAACAAAAAAGAGGATGAATTAATCATCCTCTTTTATTTTCGTATTAAATTTTATTTTTTACTTTTTAAATACATAACAAGTTTTATTAATGATAAAACACTCATTGTAAATAATATAATGTAAGCACATATAAAATCATCGCCTGTTTTAGGATTTGATTTTTTAGTTTCAGTTGATGTTGTGTTTTCACCGGTAATAGGTAATTCAACTATGTTATTTCCTTCTATAGTATTAGAAGCTTCATTAACAATTTCATTTGTAACTAAATTTTCGATTGTATTAGTTGTGTTTTCAACTGGAGCAACAACATTGTTTTCTATCGTATTCGTTGTTGTGTTTTCTGTTGTGTTATTTGGTGTTTCTTCTGGTACATTAATAGGTTTAAATTTAACTGTAACAGTAACATCTGATTCTGGCATAATAAAAGTTTTATCTTCTAAAAATTCAACATTGTTATTATTTGAATCAGTAATTGTAATGCTTTCAAATTCATAACCTTCATCAGCTTGCCATGTAACAGGAATTTTTTCACCTTGTTTAATTTTATATAATTTAGTAGAAACAGTTCCATGTTCTGTATTTACTGTTGTGTAATATGCATAAATCTTTTTATACATCTCATCAAACATTCTAGCTGTTTGATTATATATTAGTTGATCATCATTAACTGATGCAGCATTCTCACTCCAAGTAGAAACCATACCACCAATCATGTGATCATAATTTTCTAAATTCTCAACAACAGTTTTATCAGAAATATCAATTTTCCAATTCTCTCTAATGTCGTTAACTGTGTAATCTAAATCATGTTGATTAGTGTTGTTAATCCATGGAACAAAGAATAAATAATAATTATTACAGTTGATACAATTAAATCCAGCGTTTGCTAAATCAATCATACTAGCATAGTTTTCATTAATTCTAATCCAATATAAGATTTCAACATCCTTATTTAAATTAACCATATTATCTAATGTAATAGAATCATTCCAAATCCTTGTGATAAAACCCTTAGATGTTAAATAATTATCCATAGTATTAATGAAATCAATCTTCTCATCAATTCTATAAGTATATTCATCAAATCCTAAGCAAAAATGTTTGCAATCTTTGAAGAACTCTGTATATTCATCATACAAACTCATAATGAAGTTCATTGATTCAGGTTGAACAATATCAATATTTGTTACTTCTTCACCAGAACCACGGAACATATTGTTTGTATATTCATCACCGAATTTTATTCTAGATAATTCTCTAAAGCCATACATATGCGCAGGCACGTCTATTTCTGGAATAAATTCAACATTTTTAGTTTTTGCATAATTCATTAATTCAGTTACTTGATCATAAGTTAAGAAAGGTTTACCAGTAGCAGGGTTAGTATAAATTCCATCACTCTCTGTTGCGTTAGCTTTTGTTTGATCAAGATACGCACATTCTATTCCAACATTTTCATCATCAGTAAAATGCATTTGAATATAAGTACGATCATAACCAGATAAATGATCAATATATTGTTTAATTTCATCTACTGTATAATATTTTCTTCCTACATCAAGCAAGATACCGTTCTCGAAATAATTGTAAGTTGCTGCTGTTTGATCAGCTCGTACAGGAACAATGCATAATGTAATTATTAATACTATACAAAGTAAGATAGATAATATTTTTTTCTTCATTAGTACACCTCTTATTTATTAAATTGAAGTAATTGTATCATACCAAGATTGTATTTTAATAAAAAAGATATAACATTATTGTCATATATATTAAAAGAATAAGGAGAATTTTGGCGGAGTTTTTTTACTTGAAATACAGTTTTTGCTAAAGTTTCCCACAAACCCCACACAAAAAGTGGAAAAATTATACAAAAAATTAGCCAAAATCTAACAAAAAAACAGCAAGAAATATTACATGGTTTAGCCCTACGAAATAAAGAGGTTAAACCGATTTTTTTTAGCATAAAAAATAATTAAAAATAAACTGTAACATTAATTTACCAGCAATTTCCATACCAATTGTTATTATATATGCGTGTTGAAAAACACATACGAAAGAATAGAAACAAATTTTGCGAGGGCTACATACAAGATTTGTTTTAGGAGAAACAAAAGATGGAAATAAAGGAAAAAAAGAAATCAATAGGAAAAAATTTACTAGTTGCATTGGTATTATTAATTGCATGGTTTTTGATAATAAGAGTAGGCACATCTTTTGCGTCTAAAAATTCATTTGAAATAACAGATGCAGAGGTTTCTACAAAGTCTCCATACGTGGAGGTTAGCAATTTCAATTTTGAAAAAGGAAAAGTAAAAAGCGATGTAGTATTCCACAAAGTTGGAGACAGTATTACATACAAGTTGAAATTGAAAAATACTGATGATAAAACTTACGTAATTAAGAAGGTTAGCGACAACAATAATAATTATCATGTCTCATACAGATATGCGGATTATGCAGGAAAGAAAGTAAATGCACAAGATGAGTTTGCTTTTGAACTAACTGAAAAATATGCAGTAGAGAATAATGATATTTCTAATAGAGAACAAAATTTATCAGTTACTTTAACTTTTGAAATTGAAGATGAAGATGGAAATGAAAATGAAATAGAAATTCCAATAAATGCAGATGAAGAAAATATACCAGCGCCAGTATTTCCTATAACTGGTGGCGAGGATACAAATGCAGAAGTATACCATGTAGCAGATGATGATACAGTAGTTAAAGTTAGTCCTAAAACAGGAGATAGTATTATTTTATACGTAGTAATCTTTGCAACGGCTATTGTTTTGTTAATAGTTGCAATAAGAAAGAAAAACGTACTTGAAGAAACAAATGAGATGCCTAAGAAGCATGGAGTTAAGAGACTAAAAGTATTAAGCTTCTTTGTAATTGTAGGAGCAGCATTGTTCCCAACAATATCAAGAGCATTAGCAAACACTTCTATAACATTTACAAGTATTATATCTTTCAAAGATAAATTGGTAGTTACATATAAAGTAAATGGAGAGACTTTCGAAAAAGTTGTTCCATATGAAAGTAAAATAGAATTAGACGATCCAGAAGTTCCAGGATACAAATTTGATAGATGGGAAGATAAAGATGGAAATGAATTCAACTCAGAAACACCTATAACAAATGATCTTGAATTAATAGCTATCTTCAATCCAATTGAATACACAATATCTTATGAATTAAATAATGGAATAGTAGATTCTGAAAATCAAACAACATACACAATAGAATCAGAAGATATTACTTTGACAAATCCAACAAGAGATGGATATAAATTCACAGGTTGGACAGGAACTGGATTAGAAGATAAAACAGAAAACGTAACAATTGCACAAGGCTCAACAGAGAACAGAGAGTATGAAGCAAATTGGGAAATAGAAGAATATACAATTACTTATGATTTAGCCGGTGGAAATTTAGGAGAACAAACAAATCCTGGAACATATACGATTGAATCAGAAGATATTACATTAAATAATCCAACAATAGAAGGATATACATTTGCAGGATGGACAGGAACTGATTTAACAGAGGCAACAAAAGATGTAACAATTACAAAAGGAACAACAAAAAATAAAACATATACAGCAAACTGGACAGCAAATGAATATACAATTACTTATGATTTAGCTGGTGGAAATTTAGGAGAGCAAACAAATCCAGGAACATATACAATTGAAAGTGAAGATATCACATTAAATAATCCAACAAGAGAAGGATATACATTTGCAGGATGGACAGGAACAGGATTAGATGTTGTGACAGAAAATGTAACAATTGCAAAAGGAACAACAGAGAATAGAACATACACAGCAAACTGGACAGTAAATGGATATACAATTACATACAACTTAAATGGCGGAACAGTATCAGAAAATCCTGGAGCATACACAATTGAGAGTGAAGATATTACATTAAATAATCCAACAAGAGAAGGATATACATTTACAGGATGGACAGGAACAGGATTAGAAAACAATACAGAGACAGTAACAATTAACAAAGGTTCGACAGGAAATAAAGAATACACAGCGAATTGGACAGCAAAAGAATATACAATTTCTTATGAATTAAATGGAGGATCTGCAGAGAATCCAACAACATACACAATCGAAAGTGAAGACATCACATTAAATAATCCAACAAAAGAAGGATATACATTTGCAGGATGGACAGGAACTGATTTAACAGAGGCAACACAAGACGTAACAATTGCTAAAGGTTCAAAAGAAAATAGAACATATACAGCAACATGGACTGCAGACGAGTATACAATTACATACAATCTAAATGGTGGAACAGCAGAAAATACAACAACATATACAATCGAAAGTGAAAATATAACATTAAATAAACCAACAAGAGACGGATACACATTTACTGGATGGACAGGAACAGGATTAGATGTTGTAACAGAAAATGTAACAATAGCTAAAGGTTCAACAGGAAATAAAGAATACACAGCAAATTGGACAGTAAAAGAGTACACAATTGTATATAACTTAAATAATGGAACAGCAGAAAATGTAGGTACATATACAATCGAAAGTGAAGATATCACATTGAATAATCCAACAAGAGAAGGATATACATTTGCAGGATGGACAGGAACAGGATTAGATGTAGTAACAGAGAATGTAACAATAACTAAAGGATCAACAGGTAATAAAGAATACACAGCAAATTGGACAGCTAACACATATGAGATAGTATTTAATAGCAATGCAGGTACTGGAACAATGGAAAATGAAACGATGACATATGATGTTTCGAAAACATTGACAGCTAATGCATTTACATATGAAGATCATGTGTTCATAGGATGGAATACACAAGCTGATGGAAATGGAACATCATATGAGGACAAAGCTTCTGTAAATAATTTAGTAACAGAAGGAACTATAACACTATACGCTCAATGGAAAGAATTAGCTGAATACACAGTAACCTTTGATGCTACAGAAGATGGAACTTTGGAAAACAATACAAGAGTTGTTAAAGAAGGAAAGAAAGTTGGAGAACTTCCAACACCAACATCAAATAGAGAAGATTACAGATTTAAAGGCTGGTATACAGATAAAACTTATACAACAAAGGTAACAGCAGACACTGTTATAACAGGAGAAACAACATTCTACGCGCAATACAAATATTACATGAGTACTGTATTCTCACATACAGCAGAAGTTAAGTTTAATGGTCAAGGTGTTAATATAGAAAGTACAGATACAAGATTTACAAATAGCGATTATATAAACACAGGAATAGCTTTATTCTCAGAAGCCAACTTTGATAAAGATTTCGAAATTAGTTTTGAAATAGTAAACTTCGATATGGTAGAGAGTGTTTCTCAAGCTACACTACTTGCAGCTAAATATGAAAAAGAATCTTTGAACTATCCAGGATTTGTATTTAGAAGATATAATAGTGATAAAAAGAAAGTAGAAATGGCTGCGAGAGTAACTACTTCGGGAAATGGATTCACAAAACAGTTAGATGTTAGCACTGTTCAAAAAGTAAAAGTAACAAGAAAGAATGGCAAGATATATTATAGTATTAATGATGAGAGCCTTGCATTGGTTTGCGATACACAACAACTTACAGATAGAGGCATTAGATTTGATACACCAGTAGCTTTTGGTGCAGCATTAACAGAAACTAACAGAACCATGAGACATGCTAAAGCCACATTAAAGAACATAAGTATTAAATTAGAAGATTAATAAAAAAGAAAGAGTTTAAACAATATGTTTAAACTCTTTTTTTACTCACTTTTCATTTATAGAAGCTTTTTATATATAAGTTTGCATATGCAGAATTGAAAGGTAACGTTATTGTTATAACTCTGAGACAAGAAAAGTATTGAAAAAATCAAGAAAAATCGGTAAAATCATAGTGTCATGGAAATTGCTTTCATGAACACTCATAAGAGTGCAGTACATTGAAAACCACATATTAATAGGAGGAAAAATGATGGAAGACTTTAAGCGTAGTTTTAGAATTATACAATCAGGAGTAAGACTATTGAGAAATGTCAAAGACCTAGATGAGCAGAGAAAAAGTACTGCTTTAAGGGAAATCTGGGAAACAGCGAAATATTTAGAGGAAAAGATGGAAGCTTATAGAGTTGAAAATGAGTACTTGAAGTTGAAAGTCAAGATGTATGAAATTCCCGAAGGATTCATTAGGTTAGATGACGCATTTGAAAAGTCGCCTTTCAATAAGGAAAATTATATAAGAAAAGCGATGTATGAATTGATGCGACGCAATTACCACTATATTGAAGATTTTAGGGGAATAAGCATTCAAGACTTAGTTTTGAACGGGGGACTCGGCCCAGAATCGTTTTGTTTCTTAATAATTTTGCTGGAACAGTATGGTATTTATGTATATATGCCAGAACTGGATACAATAGATAGAACGTATAGGCGTGAGGCTATTAAGAAAATATACGAAAGACTACCAGAATTCAGAAAACTGTGGGATTCCAAGATGACCTCCGATGTATGAGGTTTTCGAACAGAGTTCCTTAATAGGGACTCTGTTTTTATTTGTAAAAAAAAAGAGGACTATTACTAGTCCTCTAGATATGGTCGAGGCGACAGGGATCGAACCTGCGACCTCATGGTCCCAAACCACGCGCGCTACCAACTGCGCTACGCCTCGGCGTATATAAAGTTTTATTGCGTACTTGATTAATATAGCACATTTTATCTATAAAATCTAGTCTTTTAGTGAAAATAATTAAAAATTTAGTATTTTACTAATTGAAATTTTACTTATTATAATATTTTATTTTTTTAAATTCTTTTAGTATAATATAGAAGAATTTTAACAAGAGAAAAAATTAAGAAAAGAGGACGTTTTGAATACGGAAATAAACAAAAGAAAAAATATTAAACTATTTCCTTTGTATATGATGTTTGGCGAGGACTTCGTGTTTCTTTATGCTATTGAGTTTGTATTCTTAGTTAGCGTAAAAGGGTTTGCGGCAGCTGATGTATTACTTGTAGATGCGTTAATACCATTGTTTCAAGTAATAACAAACATCCCATGTACAATTGCAATTAATAGACTTGGCAAGAGAAAGTCAGTCGTTATAGGAAACATATTCATGTGTATATTCCTATTAGCGTTGATATTTGGACCAAATGTCTATGTAATACTAGCATGTACAATATTTAATGCAATTGGATTTAATTTAAAGAAGATGACAGAATCAAATATCCTAGCAGACTCAATCAATATGCATGAGAAAAACGGAAGATTCTTCTATTCAACAATCTATTCAACAGGATATAGAAATTATTTAATACTAGATGGTATCACGTCATTCTTCACAGGACTTACATTCTTAGTTAATGGATACCTACCAATAGTAATTTCACTAGCTTTGATGGTAGTTGCAACAATTGTTTCATTCTTCTTTAAGCCAACTTCAGAAGATGAAATCAAGAAGCTAAAAGGTGAAGAAAAACATAAAAAGAAGAAAGTCAGCCTAGTAAAAGAATATAAGACTGAATTTGTAAAACTATTTAGGGACTTCAAGAAAATTATTTTATCAGGAAGAATGAGAGCATTCTTATTATTAGTATTCTTGCTAAGCGGTCTAATTTTAGGAATGTATTCAGTAAGAGAAACATTGCTTACAGACTACTTTGTAGTAGATGCAACAACATTTGCAATTATTCTTTCGGGTTGGACATTGATTGGATGTTTCGAAGATCATGTTCAAGAATGGCTTGCTAAGAAGTTTAAAAATCGTACAATTTCGTTTATCGCATATAGTTTTTTAATATTAACAATATTGGCTGGAGTTGTTTGCTTAAGCGGACTTCCACTAAATGCTCAACTAGTAATATGCGTTGTAATGTTTGCAGGACAATATGTTCTACATTCAGCATATGATGTACTTATGGTTTCTTATTCAAAGAACTTTACTACAAAAGAGCTTAGAGTTAAGATTTCAGCATGCTATGAGTTTGTTAGAAACATATCAAGTTTCTTGATAGCACTACTATTCAGTTTCTTAATAAGAAATGTAGATATTATTCCTTCTATATTAATAATAGGAGTAGGGTTTATGGTATTGTTACTACTAGCAAACCTATACATTAATAAACATTTTGGACTAAAACCATCAAAATATGACAAGAAGGATGTTTTTGCTAAATAAAAGAAGAGTTTAAAGACGGATTTAATATCCGTCTTTTTTGCGCTTTTGAAACAAATTTTATTGAAGAAAAAAACAAAAAATAGTATAATATTGAACAGCGTTTAGCGCATAGGATGGAGGACTCTTGTGAAAAAGGAATTAGATAAAACACAAATTCATGCTAGAGAAAAGAAATTAAAGAGAATGAAGCGAATTAGACGACTATGTATAATAGCCGCTATTATTGTGCTTATAATTATTATGAATGCGATTAATTCTGCTAAGCAAAGACATTATGCTACCACAGAATTAACTCAAATAAAGAAGAGAGATATGGCAACATCAATTGGAGCTACTGGAACAATCTCAACAGAAACAACAAAGAATGTAACATCTAATCTAACAGGATTTGAAGTAAAATCAGTTCTTGTTTCAGAAGGTCAATACGTAAACAAGGGTGAAACGATTGCGACATTTGATGTAGAAGAGGTTAAGAAAAATCTATCAAAGATAAGAGAGGCAACCAGTTCACAAAACATTTCTAAGAGAGCAAATGAATCAACAACAACTTTGGTTGAAAATGCTAAGAAACAAAAAGACGAAACATCAACACAATTAGAGCAAACAAAGAAAGAGTTAGAAGCGGCAAAGACAGCAAGAGATGCTGCAACTAAAGCACTAGATGATTACAAGACAACATACAATAATGCAAAAGCAAAATATGATCCAATAAAAGCAGATTATGATGCAAAAGTTAAAGCTAGAGATGATGCGAAAAAAGCATATGATGCGCAAAAAGCGATCGTTGATGCTATGAAAATAAATCAAACAATCCCAGCAGGTATTACAAATACAATTGCTAATTCAGTTGATAACACTGTTTCAAACGAAGTAATGAATACAGTTGTTAATGGTAACTTAGCAGAGGAAGAAACAAAATTAAAACAATTAGAACTAGACTATAGTGTTAAAGACGCAGCTGTTAAAAGTGCGCAATCAAAATACGATAGTGAAACAAAGAAATATAATGATATTGAACAAAAATATACAGAATTACAAAGTGCAAAAACACTTGCAGATGGAAGAGTTACAACATTAGAAACCACAAAAAAACAACAAGAGGATTCAATAAATAATTTAGAAACAGCAATTAATTCAGCAAACGGAAATTCTGTTAATGCGGCAGATTTAGAGAGTGCATTAGCAGGAGCAAGTTCGATGGGATCAATTTCATCAGGTTTGGGCGGATTAACTGGAACAAATATTGCATTTACTCCTGATCAAATGCAAAAACAAATCGATAATGCAACTGTTAAAGCACCAGTTAGTGGAACAATAACTTATGTTGGAGTAAAACCTGGTGACACATATATGGGAGCAACAATAGTTACAATTGATAATACAGAAGCATTTGTAATAAATTCAGAAGTTGGCGAATATGACATTCCAGATGTTAAAGTTGGAATGGATGTTAAGATAAAAACAGATGCAACAAGAGATGAAATTTTAGAAGGAAAAGTTACTTATGTAGCACTTTCTTCAACAGGAACAGAACAAGCAAGTAATGCAAGTTCATCAACAGGATACGGATCACTTTCATCTTTAGCATCAACATTTTCTTCAATGACAGCTGGAGTAAGTTCAACAAATGCTAAATACAAAGTAAAGATTGATATTAATACTCCAAGCGATAGATTAAGAGTTGGAATGAATGCTAAAGCTAGCATCATTACAGATAAGAAAGAAAGTGTTCTAACTGTTCCTTATGAAGCAGTAATTAAAAGAGAAGATAATTCTCATTACATCAGAGTTGTTAAAGAAGGATATGACATAAACGAAGCTGTTAGAAAATTAAAAGAATTATTAAATAAAGAAGAAGATAATAAAGAAAGAGAAACAACTACAGTTCAAACAGAAACATTAGAAAACATGATTGAAGAAATCGACGTAAACGTTGGTATTGAAGGATCATACTATACAGAAATTTCTTCAGACAAAATCAAGGAAAACATGTATGTTGTAGTTCCAGAAATCGAAACAAACAATACTATCAAAGAATTAATTCAAATGATGGGCGCAGGTGCAGGAGTTTAAATTTTAAGAGGACGAAATTTTGAAAGAAATAATAAGTTTAAAGAATATAGTTAAGAAATTTTATATTGATCAACCTAACGAACTTGAAATTCTTCACGGAATTTCGTTAAAGGTTTATGACGGTGAATTTGTTTCAATCGTTGGTCCTTCAGGATCAGGAAAATCAACTTTGATGAATATGATTGGAGCTTTAGACAGACCAACATCAGGCGAGTACATACTTGATGGAATCGACGTAGAAGAATCAGATGACCTTGAAATTTCAGCGATTAGAAATCAAGAAATAGGATTTGTTTTTCAAACATACAACTTAATTTCAAAATCTAATGCTTTGAAAAACGTTGAATTACCAATGCTTTACGCAGGGGTAAAAGCAGAAGAACGCAAAAAAAGAGCAATGGAATTACTAAAATTAGTTGAAATGGAAGATAGAGCAAAGCACTTACCTGAGGAATTATCTGGTGGTCAAAAGCAAAGAGTTGCAATCGCTAGAGCAATGGCAAACGACCCAGCGATTATACTTGCAGATGAGCCTACAGGAGCACTTGATAGTAAGACAGGTAGATTAGTTATGGATCTATTCCATAAGCTAAACGAACAAGAAGGTAAGACAATCATTTTAATTACTCACTCAAATGAACTTGCGAGAGAAACAGATAGAATAATTTCAATTCGCGATGGAAACATCGAGAGTGAAGAAATTTTAAAACCAGAAAAATATAAAGATACAGATATAGAAATTACAAATAACAGCGAAGAAACTAAAGAAGAAAAGCCTAAGAAAAAGAAAACAAGAAAGAGTAAAAACAAAGAGGAGAAGTAATGCTAATTTGGGAAAATATTAGTATGGCGCTTGGAAGCCTAAAAGCTAATAAAATGCGTGCATTCCTAACAATGCTAGGAATTATAATTGGTATAGCAGCGGTTATTACGATTTACACAGTTGGAAACTCTTTGACAATATCTATTTCAGAAAGTATGCAATCACTTGGAGCAAATGATATTTTTGCAATGGTATCTCCAAAGAAATCAGAGGAAGGAGAAAAGTCACTTAAAGATCAACTCGATGGAGTTAGATTTCCAAAGATGACAACAACAAGTGAAATGCAATCTTCTGATTTGATAAGCAAAGATATGATTGACCAGGTGTGTGAAAAATTCAAAGATGACATTTTCGCAATTAATGCAGAGAGAATGATTGGCGTAGTTAATGCGACAGCTAACAGTAATAAGACATCAATAAATGTGGTTGGTGCAAGTGCAGGATTTTTCTTAACAGCAAACTTAAAGATTATTGCGGGAAACATGTTCAATGAAAATAACATTCAAGACAAATCAAGAGTTGTACTGATATCAGATGAAACAGTTAATGAAATGTTTGCAGGAGATACTGATAAAGCGGTTGGCTCAGAAATAGTTTTAACAATTAATAATCAAGATATAGAATTCACAATAATAGGTGTTTATGAATTTTCAAGTTCAAATGCTATGGGTGGAATGGGCATGATGTCGACAATGGTTAATAGTTATGCATATATTCCAATGCAAACTGCAAATGACATCTTACATCAAGAAAACTCATATCAATACATTGAAATTATTCCAAATACAGGAGTTAATTCTGAAAAACTTTCAAACAAAATTGGAGAATTCTTTAAACAATTCTACAAAAATAATTCAAGTTATGAAGTAAGTGTTTTCACAATGTCAGGAATGGTTTCGGTATTTACTAATTTATTAGATACTTTAACAACAGCCATTGCAATTATTGCAAGTATTGCATTACTTGTTGGTGGAATTGGTGTTATGAACATTATGCTAGTTTCTGTTACAGAAAGAACTAGAGAAATTGGAATTAGAAAAGCTTTAGGCGCAAAGAATTCATCAATAAGAGAACAATTTATTGTAGAAGCGATGATTATCTGCTTAATAGGTGGAATTATTGGTGTAACGGTCGGAATAGTTTGTGGAACTTATTTAACAAGTTTACTTGGATACCCAGCAGCGCCATCAATACCAGGAATTATAATTGCATTACTATTCTCAATGGGAATAGGAATATTCTTTGGATACTACCCAGCAAATAAGGCTGCGAAGATGAATCCAATAGATGCATTAAGATATGAATAGAAGTTAAAGAAACAAAAAATCAGGTACTTATTTAGTACCTGATTTTATTAATTTAGCATGAAGCACAACTCTTCTATCCCCACTCTTACATGTTGAAAGTGTTAATATCTTACTCTTAGAATCTACATCACAGTGGAAATCTTTTTCACTTCTGTTTTTAAGCATTGATAAAAAGCTTGTATAATCTTCATCTGAACTAAACTTGGTTCTTAAATAATCTGAAGTTGATGGAACAACATATATACTAAATACTTGCCATAATGTTGTTTTGTTTCCAACAACCATTTTTACAACATAATTATTACTGTTATTATACCAGCCGCTATCCATAATATCACGAAGTGATCCAAACATAGTTTTATCAAGACGTGCATGAGCATAAAGGATAGTGTTTCTATCAAAGTTACCGTCAGACGAGTTTCTATAATCCATAAAAACCCAGCCGGCGTCGTTTGCTGATCGATCATATGAGTGAGTTAAATAGTAGTCATTATCTTGTGATTGAACAACGGGGTAGTTGATGTTTGTACCATTAACTTTAATCCAAGCAACGGTGTCTGGGTTTTTTGTTTTTAGTTCTGACAAATCAACATCAAGCATGTTCATCTTCATATAGTTCCAATAATCACTTGATTGAGCAGGTTTTTCTTCGGCGGTTTCAACAGACTCTTCAACAATGTTTAATTCTTCATCAGTTAGTTCCGCAACTTGCGCTGTGTTAACAAGCTCGTTTGCCAGCTCTGCGTTGTGTTTGTTGTCTAGAAACCACATTATGATTTTATAACCGGAAAAACAAATAACAATTACTAAAATAAATGAAATTATTTTTAATATAATCCACTTTGTTTTCTTCAAAATTTTAAACTCCTTGTTTTGATAAAAACATTATAACATACTGGATAAAAATGTAGAAGAAAAAAGTTTTGAGTTTTTATTCAATTTTAAAATTTGTTATGGTATAACTAATGTAGATGTACAAAAGATTTTAATGTTTACAAAGGGAGGAAAAATATGAGCGATTTATTATCAAATAATAAATCAGGATGGCTAGGCGCTTCAGACGAAGACAGAGGAGCTATCTATGATTTTTCAAGAGCTTACATGGATTTCATTACTTCATCAAAAACTGAAAGATTAATTGTTGAACACGCTGAACAAATAGCAAGAGAACATGGTTTCAGACATATTGATGAATATGGCGAATTACATGCAGGTGATAAAGTTTTGTTCAATAACAGAGGAAAGAACTTATACTTAGCTGTTATCGGAAGCAGAAATATTGAAGAAGGTTTAAATATTATTGGAGCACATGCTGATTCTCCAAGACTTGATTTAAAACCACAACCACTTTACCAAGATGGTGATTTTGCATTCTTCAATACACATTACTATGGTGGAATTAAGAAATATCAATGGACTACAATTCCTTTAGCAATTCATGGTGTAATCGTTAGAGCAGATGGAGAAACAATTCAAGTTCATATCGGAGACGATGACAACGATCCTGTATTTGTTATTTCTGATTTATTACCACACCTAGGAAAAAAGCAAGCACAAGAGAAAATATCAGATGCAATTAAGGGTGAAAAACTTGATGTTATGGTTGGAAACATTCCAGCAGATGATAGCGATAAACAAGCAATCAAAGAAAATGTAATGAGAATATTAAACAATAGATATGGAATCACAGAAGATGATTTCACAAGTGCAGAACTTGAACTTGTTCCAGCATTTAAAGCTCGTTCAGCAGGATTTGATGAAAGCTTAGTTGCAGCATATGGACAAGATGATAAAGTTTGCGTATATGCTTCTTTAAGAGCAATGCTTGAAATCGAAAATCCTGAAAGAACTGCAGTTTGCCTATTCTCAGACAAAGAAGAAATCGGAAGCATGGGTAACACAGGAATGGAATCACATGTTTTTGATACATTTATTTCTGATTTATTAAATAAGTTAAATGTAAATAGACCAAATCTATTAGATAAAGTATTCTGTAATTCAAGAATGCTTTCAGCAGATGTTGATGCAGGTGTTGATCCACTTTATGCAGAAGTTAATGATATGACAAATTCAGGATTAGTTGGACATGGAATTTCATTAAATAAATATACTGGTTCTGGCGGAAAATACAACGCATCTGATGCAAATGCTGAATATGTTGGATTTATTAAGAGATTATTCAGGGATAACGGAGTTAAATATCAATTCTCTGAACTTGGAAAAGTTGACGAAGGTGGCGGCGGAACAATCGCTTACATCTTGGCTAATAAAGGTGTTGACGTTATAGATTGTGGTGTTCCAGTCATTTCAATGCACTCACCATATGAAATTACAAGTAAATTCGATATTTACGAAGCATACAAAGGATATAGAGCATTCTTTAGAAGTTAATCTGATTAGGAGAAAAAGATGGAAACACCAAATGACGTAAATGATTTGAATAATAGCAATAATAGCAGTAACGCTAATGATACTAATAATGCTGGATATAGTTTTTTTAATACGAAAAACGATCAGGCGTTTAATGATAATATTAATAGCGCGATTGTGAGTGCAAAAAGTAATCTAGCAACGAGGATTATACTTGCGATT
>OCTX012098229.1_pt1 | contig 20895 bp, 20 predicted proteins | sample 1539691 | NCBI WGS metagenome assembly OCTX01 (sample SAMN02144231, study PRJEB22623) | gut metagenome | biome: sheep rumen | host: Ovis aries | place: New Zealand
ATGAAGGGTAAATTTTCAAAAACAGGGATCGCGCTTGTAGGATGCATGCTGGTGTGTCTGATACTTTTCCTTGCCGTAGGAGTGCCGAACGGCTTCTTCGGCGACGGCGGGAAAGGCGGAGACCTGGACGATGACGGCACGCCGAAAATCGGCGAAGTCATCAAAGGCAATACGCCGATCCTTGTTTTTGATAAATCCGAAGGCGCGAAGAAACTGATGAAGGCCTTTGACGAAGGAACCATCGAGAGTGTCGAAGTCCTGTACGATCAGGGTGGCGGAAACACGCCTTACAAGACCACCGACCAGGACGAGATCCGCACCGTTTACAAAGCCCTCAAGAACATCACCATCACCGGCGAGAGCGATATGTCCGTCACCGACGCCTACCACTACGTGGTGTTTGATTTCGGCGACGACACCAGCTACGGCTATCGCTTTGAAAGCACCGAGTTCCTCTGCCTGGGCGACGCCAACTACACCATCACCGGCAGCGGCGACTTCTTTAACTTCCTGCGGGAGAAGTGTGCAGGGGAGTAAGGGAAAGAGCAGACTCTATTTAGAGATTATTTTTTGTATTTTTCCTTGACACACATGCGCTCAGACTGTATACTAACTATTGCGCATGAGCGTGACCAACAACTGAATATGCACCATTAGCTCAGCTGGCAGAGCACCTGACTCTTAATCAGGGTGTCCAGGGTTCGAACCCCTGATGGTGTACCAGTTAAAACCCGCAACCCGTTGCAATGACAGTGATTGCGGGTTTTGCATTTTTTGCTCGTTTGGGCAAATATGGCATTTTGCCCACAAATCTGCCCACAAGCTTGTGGGCAAGGTGTTTTGGCTCTGTTAAGAATGTTGGGGTGGACGATACTCCAAGAATTTCAGGGCCTCTTTATTTTTAAAAAATCATTGTTTTGAGCCCTTATTGCTTCAGGCTCTGTTCCAGCAGATCCACTGCAGATTTCCGGCTTTTTTCTGTAACATGAGCGTAGGTGTTCAGCGTGATGCCGATGTCCGAATGCCCCATGAGCATCTGCAGATCTTTGAAGTTGGCGCCGCTGGCGACCATGTTCGATCCATAGGTGTGTCTCAGTCCATGCATGTGGAAGGGGATCGATTTCAGGTGCGTCTGGACGAGCTTGTTGCAGTTCTTCAGGGTCTGCGGCGTGACCAGCTCTCCGTCCGGTTTTCGGCAGACGAAGCTGACCGGAACCAGCTGCTGACTGGGATCTGCTTCTGTCAGGAGTTTACCGCGGCCGACTCTGCTGCTGATCATACCGTTATCTGTTCTGAGATCCGTGTAGATGATATAGTGCTGTCTGCCCTTGATGTTTTTCACCTGACAGTAATGCGTATGATAGTACCCGTCAAATGTCTTCTGATCTGCGGCCTGCTCTGCCTTTGCGGCGGTGAGGATCTCTGCCAGCGTTTGTCCGAAGTCCACGATCCTCTGCTTGCCGTTTTTCGGCACTTTCAGCTCCCAGCATTTGTTCATAGTGTCGTAGTACATGGATCGGCGGACGATGAGCCTGCGGCCTTTGATGTCCACATCCTCCCAGGAGAGTCCGCATAGCTCCCCGGCCCGAAGCCCCGTGTAATACGAGATCTGTACCGGCAGCAGCATGTAACGGTATCCCTGCCCGAAGGTGTTCTTATGCTCCTGCAGAAAATCTGTGATCGCGAGGAATTCCTCGTGGGTGATGATTTCCATCTCGCCTTCATCGGCAGCGAACAGGTTTGTCTGTTGTGATTTCTTGCGTTTCTTGACGAATTCCATAGGGCTGGATTTGATATACTCCTTTGGATAAACTGCGAATTTGAAGATGCCATTCAGGACGACGAATTCTTCTTTCATGGTGCTCTCCGAGTAGGCGTGTTTGATTTCTTTGCCATCCGCATCGTATTCGCCGTAGTATTTCTCGTCCACGTAGGCCTGCAGCATATCCACCGTGACATCCTTCAGGAGCATGCTTCCGATTGCGTGCTCCCGGATATGATTCATCACATTGCGGTAGCTGTCTCTGGTGGTGCTGGCGCGGCTGCTGGGTTCGATCTCCACGGCATACCATTCGTCCATCAGATCGTTTAGAGTGATCTCACCCGGATCGAATATCCTGCCGCTTTCGTTGTACTCCTGCAGCGCTTTATCCAGCATGGCCTGTGTTTCCCGCTTAGACTCCGTTCCCGGGAATTCATGCAGTTTCATTGTTCCGTCCGGCTCCTCCATCCGGAACCGGTAATAATATTTGTTACCTCTCTTTCTGACACTTCCTTTCTGATACGATTGCTTTTGCTTCATAAGGTCCTTCCTTTCCGGCAGAACCTTTTGCGGGTCTTGATATGGTTTGCGTTGAAGATATATCGCGGCCCACAGCGGGCTTTGCCTATTTTATAAATAATCCATTAAATTGATCACCTTCTCATTTGCGCCGACCGGATCGTGCGCATAATCTCTTAACACATTACTTAATTCATAAAACATATTGACAGTATGCATGATTTCCCGCAGGAACTGCATCGTATTGAATTCTGATCCGCTGTCAAGACCGATCGCCTCCGCCAGCTCATCATTTAATTTGCTCTCGTCCACATAGCGATGACATGCGATAGTGAAGGATTCTGCAAAGGCTGTATATTCTTTTAACAGAAGCAGCAGCAGATTTTCCGCAAATTCACTGTCGCGCATCGAGATCCCCAGAGGGATCGTTTTTCTGACTTCCTCCATCGCATCGAGGATCTCCAGCGTGCGCTTGTTCTGGATGACGCTTTCATAGGTGTCCGTTTCACCCCGCAGATACTCCGGGGTGACATAGAGCGCCGATGCAAGTCCCTCGACGATCAGTTTCTTCGTATTATCAATGGTTCCCTTCTCATATCGCTGTATCGTGGATTTATTGACATCCATCTTTTCTGCCAGGTACCCTTGTGTCAGCTTCAGTTCTTTTCTTCTCGCCCGGGTCCTGGATCCAATGGTCTGTCTGAGTTTCTTCTCGTCCATTTGTATTACCTCGTTTCGTTCGTTCCCCTTTCCCCAAAGTAATCATACCACTCCTCGCAGAAAAATGCAATACGCAATTTATTATTAAATTTTATTGTTGCATAACGCTTGACAACGTTTGAATGATGTAGTATATTCAACGTGGAAGAAAAGTTGCATAACGCAACAATCAAGAAAGGAGGTGATTGCATGACAGAGAAAATCGCACTGACAATCGAAGAAGCGGCGGTCTACACGGGGATCGGGCGAAACACTCTGCGTCAGCTGATCCGGTGGAACAGCATCCCGGCGCTCCATGTCGGAAGGAGGCAGCTGATCCGCACAGATGTGCTGAATGAGTTCCTGCTGCTGAATCAGAACACCGACTTGCGGGACCGCGGCGCGATCCGGCCGGTTGGGCAGCAGGAAAGTTAAAGGCGGCCTTCGCAAAGACCGCCAATGTAATCGGAATACCCGGTGTGAGCCGTGATATACCTTCAACGCAACTAAAGTATATCATACGGCTCCTCCGAATTCCACAGAAAAATGGAGCAATCTGCCGAAATATGCAAAAGCAGGACAGCTCCGATGCACTTTGAAAACCGAATAAGAAAAGGAGGAACCCATGTTATCTTACAAAGACATCAGAATCATCGCCGTAGATCACGGCTACGGCAACATCAAAACAGCAAACGCCGTGACACATACCGGAATCACGAAATATGATTCCAGACCCGTCTTCACCGGAAGCATCCTGGAATACGAAGGTGCATGGTACCGGATCGGCGAGCGGCACAAGGAATTCATTCCGGACAAAGCTGCCGACGAAGACTACTATCTGCTCACCCTGTACGCGATTGCACGGGAGCTTCAGAGAGAACGCATCACAGAGGCAAATGTCCATCTCGCCTGCGGACTTCCTCTCAGCTGGGTCAGAACGCAGAGGGAGACCTTCCGTCAGTATCTGATGCGCAGCGAGAAAGTGAAGTTCACCTACAACGATGTTCCCTACAGCATCCGCATCACTGACTGCAGCATCTTCCCCCAGGGCTATCCCGCCATCATTTCAGATCTTGAAGAATTCCGCGGCGTCAATATGCTGGCCGACATCGGCAACGGAACCATGAACATCATGTATATCAACAACAAGAAGCCGATCGAGGAACGCTGCTGGACGGAGAAAGCCGGGGTCAACCAGTGCATGATTCGGGCGAAGAACGCTCTTCTGGATCAGTTCGGAGTCCGGGTCGATGAATCCACCATTGAACAGATTTTCCGCTACGGAACCGCAGATATCGGGAAGGAATATCTGGACTGCATCAGCCGTGTGACGGAGGAATATGTATCCGATCTTTTCTCCATCCTCCGCAAGTACGAATACAGTCCGGATCTCATGAGGCTCTATATCACCGGCGGCGGTGCTTCCCTCGTGAAACACTTCGGCAGTTTCGATCCCGGCAGAGTGGAGATCATCGACGACATCTGTGCCACAGCCAAAGGCTACGAGCAGCTGGCGCAGATGCTCCTGACAAGGAGGGGTGTCTGATGGCGAACACAAAGAGCACCAACATCCGGTTCAATCTGGACAGGGAAATCCACCGGAAGGCCTGGGACTACCTGCATACAATGGATGAGAAAACATTCCCCTCCATCACCAGCGCCGTGATCCTGGCTGTGGTTGATTACTTCGACAGATATTATGCAGACGCGGATGCAGAAAAACAGAAATCCGACGAACTTCTTGCCCGGACCGTTGCAAAAGCTGTGGAGCAGAGGATCGAAGCCTCGCTCCCGGCCTTTCTGGCCGGATACTTCGCAGGAGCCGGGCCTGTCCAGCCTTTGCAGATCGCAGCAGCGGATCCTGATCCGCCAAAGCCGCAGGTCAGCGAAGAAGACATCGCCTGGGACTTCCTGCAGGACGCATAAACCGGGAAAGGACATGATCACATGACAAAATATCTGACTGATGATAACGCCCATTTCCATTTCATGAGGTTTCCCGGTTTTCTGCTCTCTTCGGACCTGAACGAAACATGTCAGATCCTCTATATGCTCCTGTTGGATCGGTCCGGACTATCCCGGAAAAACGGATGGGTCGATGAGGAAGGTCACGTTTTCGTCCACTATTCGATCCAAAAGCTGGCGAACGATCTTCACAAAAGCCCGACGACCATCAAGGACTCCCTGAGAACGCTGGAGAATCACGACCTGATTCGCCGGGTGCGGCAGAGTGCGCCGAAGCCGACCAGAATCTATGTGAAGATCCCGGAGGAAGCCCTGCTTGAGAAGAGACCGGACGGAATATCGGCCCGTCAGGGGCCGGAAATCCGGCCTGTCAATGGACAGGATTCCGGCTTGCAAACAGTCAGGATTCCGGCCACTAATCAGAATAAAGAAATCAGAAAGAGGAAAACAGACTATCTTAATTACGAATGTGGAGGTAAAACGCTATGAAAGAAGAATCGATATTGCTGCCTTCCGCGGAGGTCTCCCTGGGTTCCGAAGAATATATTGATCCGGAAGATGGACTTATCCATTGCAGCAAGTGCGGTGACGCAAAACAGATGATCCTCGAAAACTCATGCAGGATATCAAAAACCGTCCGCATCTCCTGTTCCTGCGAACAGGAGATGCAGAAGCGGCAGACGCAGATGCAGCAGGAACAGGAACGATGCACACGCATTGAGATCCTTCGCAGCAATGGTATTCCGGACGAACTTTACCGCAATTACACCTTTGACAGCGATCCGGGAGTAATTCCGGAGATCCTGATAGCGAAGGGTTACGCAGACAATTTTGAACAGCTGGAAGGCTCCGGCACCGGACTTATCTTCTGGGGCGGAATCGGCACCGGCAAAACTTATCTGGCCGCCTGCATCGCCAACGCGCTGATCGACCGCGAGATCTCTGTGAAGATGACCAGTATCTCTCGGATCTCAAATGCCATGGCAGGGTTGTTTTCGGAGGATCGCAACCGCTATCTGGATTCGCTCAACGACTGCCGACTGCTGATCATCGATGACCTGGGCGTGGAACGGAACACAGAGTATTCCCTTGAACAGATCTTCTGTGTGATCGACAGCAGGTACCGCACCGGCAGGCCTATGCTCCTGACGACAAACCTGCCGTTGGATCATCTGGAGAGCCCACGGGATCTGGAACATGCCCGCATTTACAGCCGCATTCTCGAGCGTTGTACTCCGGTCAAAATCAATGGACCGGATCTGCGGCAGCAGAATGCGGAGCGCCGGTTTCATGAGGTCAGCAAACTTCTTGGTGCTGAAAAACACAGAAGTCAGTACCACTGAGGAAGTGAATGGAATGAAAGTTGGTATCAATTGATGCGAGATCATCGTACAGACGCAGATTGCTGCAAAACCAGCACCACCGTTGATACCAACCCAGGGCCGGAACAGCACCGGTGAACAAATTGAATGAGTTTTGCGCAAAAAAGAGATTGAACAACATGATTGAAATATGCCGGACAGAACGCGAAAAAAGATGTCCGCATACTACGCTAAAATCGATGTCCACAGGGGTAGCGAGCATCGGGGATGTACTCCCATCCCCAGAGATCCCCAAAGATATTTGGGGACCTGCCGCCGCAGGCGGAAGTGTGCCGCAGCTGCCCCTGAGGGCCCGAAGAAAGGAGAAGAATATATGGCTGTTACAAGTTTATGGCATATCAAGGGAGATCTGAAGGATCTCGTGAATTACGTTGAGAATCCGGACAAGACGGTTCCGGAAACAGAAGAACTGCGGGGGCTGTATCAGCTTTTGGACTATGTGCAGAGGCCGGATGCCGTACCGGCAGGAGCCTTCGTGACAGCGATCAACTGCAATGCAGACCATGCGGTGGATGAGATGATCACAACAAAGCTGCGGTTTGGCAAGACGGATGGCTATATCGCCTGGCATGGCTATCAAAGCTTCAAGCCGGGAGAGATTTCAGCGGAGGAATGTCATGCACTGGGCGTTGCCTTTGCGAAGGAGATGTGGGGTGACCGGTTCCAGATCATCGTGACGACCCATCTGGATCGCGACCACCTTCATAATCATTTTTGCTTCAATTCTGTCAGCTTCAAGGATGGGAAGAAATATGACTACCGCAAAAGCGAGAGAGTCCGGATGATGGCAATCTCCGACCGTCTCTGCAAGGAACGCGGGCTCTCCGTTATAGAGAATCCCGGCAAGGCGCCGCCGCGGGCCATCTGGGAGCGAAAAAAGAAGGGCGAGAAAACCCGATACGATTACTACAGGGAAGATATCATCCAGGCTGTAGAGATGAGCCGGACTGTGGATGCCTTCGAGCGATATCTCACCCGCAAAGGTTACGAAGTGGATCTAACCGGAGAGCACTGGACGATCAAAAGTCCACAGGCTGAACATCCAACCTATATGGATAATGTCTACGAACATTTCACGCCGGAGAATCTGCAGCTGGCGCTGCAGCGCTCCCGGGGCTTCTACGGCCGGAGTGCGCCGCCGGTCCTCACCTTCTCCCCGCACCTGCCGCCTCAGCAGCGGACGAAAGGATTTCTGGAGCGACTGCTGGAGGGAACGAATATATATAAACTGTACCTCTACCACTGCTACCAGCTTGGGATCCTGCCAAAGCATTCCGAATACACGCCGACCAGTACATATCTGAAGGAAGCCCTGCAGTGGTGCGATCAGGTTTCAAAACAGGTCCGGTATATGGCCGACCATGGCATCGAGACCATGGAGAATCTCATGGCCGCGAGGAATACCGCGCAGTCGGAATTCGACCAGCTGGTCGCCGATCGCGATAAACTCCGCAACAAGATCCGCCGGGCTTCGCTGGAAGACAAAGTCATCCTCCGGGGCCAGAAAGCGATCCTCACCGCCAAGATTACAGATCTGCGGGAACAGCTTAAACTGAATCACGGAATCGAAGCCAGGTCGGTCGAGATCAAAGATACCTGGGATAAATTTATTGCGAACGAAGAACGCGGCATCGCGCAGGAACAGCAGGCAAAACTGGAGCGAAAGCAGAAGAAGCAGGAAAAAGCTCGGTAAGTATTCATATAGATATCTGATTTACAACTCTCTGGAGAGTGGTGAACAACCTCTCACTACTCTCCAGTAAATTATCTTTGACAAGGCATTTGTATAGTATTACCCTATGCTTGATGAAGGGAGACGGATCCTCATGCTCACAGTACTTTTAGCGTTAATCGATACTCCCGAGGAGAAAAAGCGTTTTGAGGAGCTTTATTATCAATACGAACGACTCCTCTATTTTATTGCGAAGCAACGTCTTGGAGATGTTCATCTGGCTGAAGATGCTGTGAATGAAACGTTTATCCGTGTCATCAGACATTTTGATGGAATTGATGAAATTGATAGTCCCCGAACAAAACGTTATCTGGTAGTTATTCTTAAAAATGTTTGCTCTGATATCTACACCAAGCAGAAGCACCAGATAGACCATCCGGCAGGCGATAATCTGGAGTTCATCGCAGATTCGAGGGCACTTGACTCTCCCAGCTCTCAAGATTTGTTTTTTCAAAGATTTGACCTAGAAATGATTCAGACGGCGCTAAAATCATTGCCGGATGAACAGCAAACAGTATTATATTTGTCAGTGGTCGCATGCAAAAGCAGGGAAGACATTGCAGAGCTAACGGGTACAACCATAGAGACAGTCAAGAAACGATTATACAGAGCAAGAAAAAAACTGAGAGAGGCCTTGGAGGCACAGAATGGATAACAGCAAATTAGAGCAGGCCCTGATCTTGAATTTAGATCAGGAAATAGCAGAGTATGAAAAAAAGCTCTCGGTAGAGCCACTCCAATTATTTTCGTCTCATTATCAAAAGAAAAAGAAACACATTCTCCAATGGGCGGAAAAAACGGTTGATGGCAACACCCGATTCCCGGAATATCATCGATTCCGGTTACGCAGAACCATGTTGCTTGTTGCCGCCATTGTTGTTGTGTTAGCTGCGGCGACTACAGTTACCGCTATCGTCAAGCCCGAAATCATCTATATCATCAAAGAGAAGATTACAAACTGGACAATTACGTTTGATCATGGCAGCACAGAGGAATCGTCCTTTGTATATATCAAACCGCCTGTGCCAGAAGATTTCCGATTAGTTGACGAGACGAAGGGCATTGATTATTACTATCTTACATTCCAGAATGAGTCAGGAAAGGAAATCAGTTACGACCAGAATAATGCAGACAGCACATCAATTTCTATTGATTCAGAGCAGACCATTCCTGAAAAGAAATATATCAAAGGGGTAGAGGTTATTATCTCAGAACACGATGGAATTGTTCAGATTATGTACACTGATAATCGATATGTCTATGTTATCGACGGCAATTGTGGAAAGGAGATGCTCTTTAATATCGTCAAAGAGATGATTGAATAAGGATATATAACCTTCTCTAATCTATATCGGTGCATTATAGGGACAGCGAAACAGAAGCTGTTCCTTTTTTGTAAATAGAAAACTCTGCATGTTACGCTGGGATGGTTTGTGCTATAAAAAAATGATAATTATGTGTCCCCTTCGCATAGACTTTTCAGTATTAGTATATGAAAAGATTTATTAAGCCAATTATGTGAGGGAGGGAATTGATATGTGTAAGAATAAAATAGTAATTGTAGTGACAGCAGTATTTCTGTTGTTGTTCGTTCAGGGGAGTGCTTTTGCTCTATCTGAGGAGGCACCAGTCGATTCTTCGGATTTGCTTAATTATCAATATGTTGATCGTGTGACTTCTTCGCTTTCAATTACAAAAGGGACTGCATCTGTAAGCGTAAAAGTGCGAGATGCTGACGGAGATACTTCAAAAATAGCATGCACATTATATTTGCAAAAATACTCTGGAGGAAGTTGGAGCAATATAAAAAACTGGTCCAAAAATACAGATGCCAATCAGTTGACCATGTCTCATACAAAGGCAGTCAACAAAGGCAAGTATCGTACAAAGGCCATTGTAAAGGCTTATAAGGGGAACAGTTATGAAACAATAACAAAATATAGTAAAACCTGCTCATACTAAGAGAAAAATAGGATTTTTTATAGCAGTTTGCTCCACTGGGTAAAAGTGGTGAAAGGGAGTTCAAAATAAATACGTACAAAGCTATTATTACAACTGCGATTATAGCTCTATTTACAATCGGTTTGTTCCTATCCTGCACATTTGCAACGGATTCAGAAGAACCGCTAGATGTAAATGAGAAGGCAGAGGTGAATGAAATCATTGATAGTGAAGAGAGTGTTGAAACCGAGAACGTGGAACTTGAAGATGCGATAGAAATGGCTGACAATGAAGGCACTGCTCCAAATGCTGTAAAGCCTCACAGAGTTTGGTCTGTATAATCCTCATCCTATCAAGGGATAACAGCAAATGGTCAGAGCTGGCATCAATTTGACAAGCAGCCGATGAAGAAGGGCGCATATTACACGCTCAAGTATAGTAGTAGTTATAAAGGAACAATAAGTGGAGAACTTAAAGTTACGAAAGCACAAATAGAAGCGAAGCTAGGATTTGATTATGCTTCGTAGAATTCCATCAGTGTTATTAATGAGTACTATAACTGTTATATGAAGGAGGCGTGAAAAATTGAAAAAAATATTGACAAAGAAGTTATTGACAGTAGTAACTGCAACTATAATTGCAGTTACATTTATTCCAACGTTTGCATATGCAACAGAAGACACTGTCTTGGATGAAACTTCTAATAGCGATATGGAAAGAGAAGTTAATCTTGTTTCGAATGATGCAACTGAAATAATGGAAAGTCGCATTGATAAAAACGAAATTAATGGCAAAATTAAGAAAATGAAAAGTGGAGAATATTATGTTGATGGAAAGGATATGGATGTCTTACTACCAGCAAGAAGTGATGACGGCATTTCCATTGAAACAGAAGCAGGCGTGATTGTAATGGAACTTCCAAATAAAACAAATTATGCGAACGGTGTTCTTTCGGATAACGGTACCGTAATTTACGATCCAAATAATGGAGATGTTGCCTTTGGCGTACAGGCATTAGCAGAAGAAAAAGACAATGAACACTGGGAAGCACTCCGAGTTCTTGTTGAGATTGCTACCGCTGATGCTGGAAAGGAATTTGTATACAAGTATACTCTTCCAGAAGGCTGCAAATTGATAAAAGCTGAAGCTTGGTACAAATCGTTCATATTGCCAAATCTGGGAAAAGATGCAAACAGGGATGATTATTACACACCAGGCGAAATCTATATCATTGACAGCAAAGGTAATGTCATGGAAACTATTGATCCTGCCTGGGCATATGATGCATGCGGTACCAGCATCCCAACTTATTATAAAATAAGAGGAACCGAACTCGTCCAGATCGTAGATTTTAATAAAAAAACTGTTTTCCCGATTGTGGCAGATCCGACTAATCATCCTGTTAAGTATACGACAGTAACACTAAATGAGAGTGCCGTTAAAAAATTGCGAGACAAAGCAAAAAGCACGAACGCTTTAGTCTCAATGATAAAGACTACCGCCGGCGGGGCTGTAAGTATTACGGGATATCTTGCCGCATCATTTGCAGAAAGGGCTGCTGCTCTTTTGGGAGGAGCAGGAACAGCTTGGGCAATGATAGATATTAGCAATGCTGTTTATGAATATGTTCAGTACAGCACATGGAATAAAGTGTACAATAAACTTCACAATAATGCGAACTACAATTATGTTAAAATAAAATATAGGTGGAAATGGCATGGCGGTCACAAGTCTTATTATCCTGCAGGCAAGGAAACGTTAGGTTATTACAAGAATAAGTAAGAAATGGGGTAACACTATGGGTGTAATTAATAAGAATTGGTTATTATTGCTTGGTTATATCATAATTGGTGCAAACGGAACGATGTCAGCTCTACAAAAAGGTATTAGCATATATCCGATTATAGGAGCAGGAGTTTGCGGTATTGTGATGACCGCAGTAGTATTAACAGTTAATTTGAAAAAGGGTCGTTCAAAAAGTAGTACGCTCATTTCTATGGCTACTGCAATATTGTTGCTATTGATGTATATGGTGTATATCATAACACAATATATTCTATAGCCATCAGAAGTTGTAGGTAAGCGTATTATTTCAAGGAATACGTGGGGAAAACATGTAGCCGGTGATAAATAGAAAAGTAAGGGAACTGGTGATATGATGCGGGTTATAAAAAAGTGTGAGAGAGCATCGTTGCAATGGCAAATTAGATTCTACACTCGAATCCACTATGGAGACAAGGTTGAAATGAACAGGCATACCTCCCGACGTTGAAAACTGGATTCGATGTAACTTGTGAAGAAGCAATTGGACAAAATAGAGGGGCGAGTCCCTGTACTAGCACATAGTGATTTCTGCACACACCATAAGCGATAACTAAGGGAGAATTCGAAAAATGAAAATCAATCATTGCATAGTTGTTATTCTTCTACTACTAAGTCTCTTAATGTGGTCCGGATGTAAAGACAATAATAATATTGAGGACATTGATTTTTCTTGTAGTATAATTACGAATGACTGCGATAATTTTAATGCAAATATCTATCTACGTGATTTGTCGTGGGAAAACCTAAATGAATCCGATATCAAATTTATTGTTGAAAGTTGTGCTGAAGATGTTGAAGGGTTAATTGTGTCGGAAACTAATAAAAAAGACAGCGACGAAGCACTCTATGTTATTAACGGAATTGACGCTCAAACGAATGAGGTAGTATTCAGCTATGATAAACAGAAGTCAGTAATAGTGTTTGGAGAAAGGACGATAGCGTATAAAAGATGAATTGAGGAATGCCTCCTCTTCGCTTTTCTTGTGTGTCGGGCAAAGAACACTCCTAATGGTTAAAAGTCCCACCACGAGTATTTACTGCCAAGTTGCTGCTATTTGTAGTCTTGATTTGCAGACAGAATAGCTTTAAGACAGATCCCTCGGAGATAATAATCCGGGGGATCGATTTATTATGTCTTGATTTTTGAGAATGTGTTTTTCATAATATAGTTGAATGGATTCTGACATGAGGAGGCGCTCCGTCCATGAATATTGACGAGGTTTTAGCAAAAGAAGAAAAGCAGATTTTTGATCGGAAGAGCATTGGCATTGCACCGAAAGCCCTTGCGGTCACTTTGTGTGCTTTCGCCAATGCTGACGGAGGAACGGTAGCTGTCGGAATCACTGATAAAACACGGACTGTTCAGGGCGTGGATTATGAAACGAAACGATTGAACGATATCTTGTGTGCTCCTGTGGATTTCTGTGATCCAACGATTCCTGTAACACCCGAGTATGTTCCGTGCATTGACGAAAAGGGACGCGAGAACCATGTCCTGCTCATGCATGTTGAGGCCAGCCCCAAGATGCATGCAAATCAGGCAGACGAAGTCTACGTGCGCGTCGGCGATAAGAATAAGAAACTCAATTTCCAGGATCGTCTGAACCTGATGTACAGCAAAGGCCTGCGGTACTTTGAGGATGAGCCTGCAACGGATGCTGATCTAACCGACATTGATCTTCGGTTCGTGGAGGAATATCTTCAGCATATCCATTACGGCAAGGGAGCAGAGGAATACCTGCGGCAGAACAAGAGCTTTATTACAGAGAAGAACGGTGTCGCTTATATCAGCAACGCTGCAATCCTTCTTTTTGGCAAGGATCCGCAGAAGTTCTTCCCACGGGCGACGATTCGGTTTATCAAATACGATGGTATCGAGGCGAAGGTTGGCCGGGAGATGAATGTTGTGAAGGATGTGACTTTCACCGGACGCATTCTGGATCAGGTACGTAAGGCCATCGACTACATTCAGATTCAGATGAAGGAAAAGACCTATCTCGGCAGTAACGGAGTGTTTGTCGAGGAACCGGAATACAGTGAATTTGTCCGCACTGAGATTGTTGTGAATGCTGCATGCCATCGCGACTATTCGATTCGCGGCACCGATATCCAGATCAAGATGTTCGATGACCGGCTGGAAGTCGACAGCCCCGGCGCTTTTGCCGGACTGGTTACAAAGGAAAACATCCGCTATACCCACTTCTCCCGTAATCCGAAGATCGCAGCCTTTCTGAAAGACTATGACTACGTCAAAGAGTTCGGTGAGGGCGTGGACAGAATGTGCCGTGAGATGGAATCTGCTGGCCTGCCTTTGCCTGCTTTTGATGACTCTACCTTCATCATGAAGACAACTGTACCAAGCGGTGAATTGAAAAAGTCGGAGGTTGCTTATAAAAATCCGGCGATTGGAGGCCAAAATCCGGAGGTTGGGGGAGAAAAGCCGGAGATTGCTCTCAGAAACCCGGAGGTTGCCTATGATTCTCCGGCGACTCAAACCGCTGATGGGCGAATCGCATGGGCAGACATTTTGTCAAAATGTAATACCATGGGATACAATGAGCCATCCATCCGGAACATTTCTGCCGTATATGGTGAAATGACTCTGAACAGAATCTTTGGAGCTTCTGATGTAAAAAAAGCACTGGGCTGCGCTGAATCAACTGCCGCTGAAGTTATGCGAAAACTTCGGGAGATAAATGTCCTGATACAGATAAAAGGCAAGGGGAAAGGGAAATATCGCTTTAAGTATAGTGATGAAGATTAGAAAGCAATCCCGCCGATTCCGACGGGATTGAGTCAATCTTGCCCACAAAAGTTTCTGCTTTTTGTATTTTTCCATTAACTGTTACTACTTGTTATATCGCGCTTCGAACGCCGGAACCCATTGCAATTACTGGGCTTGGTTGGAACGATATAACATCTGATAACACCGTATAACACGATATAAAACCGCAGTCGGTGCGCAGGGTGTCCAGGGTTCGAACCCCTGATGGTGTACCAAAACAAATGAGATAGGCAACGCCTATCTCATTTGTTTTAGTGCACGTATAATGTAGTAGGGGTTCGAACCCGAAAGGGCCGGAGCGTTGTGAGAAGGTCCGTGGACCTTCTCGCAGCGACGGGGTCAAGGCCGCTGCAGAGAGCGGCCGCAGACCGGCGGATCGCCTTTTGGCGATACGCGTAAACCCCTGATGGTGTACCAGCAAGGCTATGCAATTTTCAACAAAAATTCGCATATCCTTTTTCATTGCCTGAAGCCTTACAATGCCAATGCTTCGGAGTTTACTGCATTTTCAAAGATAAGAAAAACTCCTCTGATTCACGGTTCGGGCAGAGAAGTTTCGCTCATTTTGAGGCCTGGGTGTTACGAAAAATCGACGATTACTTCGTTCTTTCTTTCAGTTCTGCTTTGACTTTATCAAGGTCACTGCATGTCAGTATCGGAATCATGTCGTTGATCTCGTCAATGCTCTTATCCCACCATTTGACCCTTAGCAGCAGAGCTATCAGTTCATCATCAAAGCGTTTGTGGAGTTCTTTTGCGGGATTTCCGACCACGATCGCATATGGTTCAATATCACTGCCGACAACACTGTTCGCACCGATTATTGCTCCATCACCTATATGGACACCCGGCAGGATAACCGCATTCTGACCTATCCAAACGTCATTTCCTATCACGGTATCGCCTTTCATCGGAAGATCTGAAGGTGACGGTGGTTCCGTGTCCCATCCTTCCAAAGTGTAGAACGGGAATGTGGACACTGCATTCATCTGGTGATTTGCACCATTCATTACGAATTCAACGCCAGCTGCAATCTGACAGAACTTACCTATAATCAATTTGTCTCCATTCCACTCATAATGATGCGTGACATGGCTCTCGAATTCTTCATCAGCAATATAGGTGAAATCACCAACAATGATATTCGGATTATTGATTGTCGGCTTCACATATATTTCTTTATCATATCCGGGAATCGGATATATTGTATTAGGATTTGGCTTTTTACCATCTTTCATTTCATCTGTCTCCACAATTCTCCTACCTTTTTAGGCTCTCCGTGTCCAACAGAAAGTCTATTATGCCAATAACCAGAATCCCATCTTCTGTGCGCCATGGCTTCACATTATCTTTCACGATAATTATTTTTTTGAAATTATCGCTTATATGGTTTAGAGATCTGCTTTCCTGGACCTTCTTCTCCGGAGTGCTCAGATTCAGTGCCGACTGAATGTAGTACCTGTTACTTCCTTCGTTACATATGAAATCCACTTCGGTCTGCGTGCGTTTGTTTCCTTCTCGAATCTCTACAATGCCGACATCAACATTGAATCCACGAAGAAGAAGTTCATTGTATATCACATTCTCCATCAGATGGTTTTCTTCCTGCTGCCTGAAGTTTAATCTGGCATTTCTGAGGCCAATATCAGCGAAATAGTATTTGAATGGGGTGCTGATATATTTTCTTCCCTTCACATCATAGCGAATAGCCTTCTTTATAATAAATGCATCCTCCAGAAACGAAAGATAGGAGTTGATTGTATTGATTGACAGTTCTTTTTCTCCCTTGCTTTTGAACGTATCATATATCTTTCTCGGATTAGTAAGCGAACCCACGGATGATGCAAGAATGTCTACTATAGAATCCAGCACATCTACTCGTTTGATATGGTTCCGTTCAATGATGTCTTTGAAATAGGTCTCAGCAAACAGATCTTTCAGGTAGGCGGCTTTATTCTTGTCGGTTTTCTGTGCCAGAACAAGCGGCATTCCACCATATGTAATATACTCATTCCAACAATCATGCTTATCTCCGCCATATGCTGAAAAGAATTCCGAGAATGAGAGCGGCGTCATATGAATCTGGTCTCCCCTGCCTCTGAACTCGGTAATGATGTCTGTCGACAGAAATCTGGAGTTGCTCACTGTCACATATATATCGAGATTCTCCTCATACAATAAACCGTTGAGGACTGCCTCAAAATCATCCACCATTTGGATCTCATCCAATAGAATATAGTATTTCTTATCATCCTTAACTTGAGATCGAATGAAGCTATCAAAAGAAACAGGATCATGATGATATTTCTTATTTGCTACTTTATCGAGTTCTATTTTAATAATATGGTCTTTCGCTACGCCATCAGAAATAAGAGCATTCTTAAATAGCGGATCAAGCAGATATGATTTACCGCATCTTCGAATGCCCGTAATGATCTTGATCAAACCATTGTCTTTTTTATCTAATAATTGTTTTAGATAAACATCCCTTTGTATTCTTTTCACGACACACCCCTCTGAACATTTTTGCCATAATCGTCAGATTTATTCAGTAGCATTGTAACATCTCACGAGCTGCTCCTCAAGAGTTCTGCTGAACATTTTTGCCGTATGCGGCAGATTTATTCAACAATTAGATTGTATGTGATTGTTTACTTGCGATTTGATGAAATCTGAAAAGACGTTACGAAAAATTGACGATTACTGGATTTTGTTGATATTGTATGCCTTAACCAAATGAAACGGATAGAATCAACTATCCGTTTTCTCATTTTGCGCTAAAGATAGTTCCAGTAATTCGGCAGCCACTGACACAGACTTAATTCTCATCAGATTGTCCCAGACATCTTCTTTTCCCAGCAGGTTCATACCGCCGTGCCAAACCAGTTCATTGTCAATTACAGCGAAGTGTTCTGGAAGTTCCGATTTCGTAATGACGTTAATGCCGTTTTCCTGCAAGGTTTCAATCAGTTCTCGATGGAAGTCCGGAGATCCATACAGGTTCTGATCCGGATCCAATGTGATTACGGTTACTTTCACGCCAGCTTCCTGCCGTGGTTTCATTAGATAAACGAGTCGGCGAATTTTGCTCTGGATCAGTTCGGGACTGGAGATGACAACTGTTTGTTCGGATTCTACAAGATCCCGTTCGAACACATCCATATAGTTGCAGGAGTCGAAAATCGCGTTGACAGACTGCTTTTGCAGATCAAGACCGGACACGACCTGAAAGCCGATTCTCTTATATGTCCGCAGTCGCTTCGAATACATATTATCAAAGACGGGAATGTGCGAATCAATATAATCATAGATGATGACATCTTCTTTGCCGGAATAATCCCGGTTCAGCCTGCCTGCATATTGTTCCAGCCGTTCCGGGGAGGAGACCGGCGCCGCAAGCATCAATGTGTCAAGACGAGGGAAATCGAATCCTTCACCGATTTTCTGACCGGTTGCAATCAGAATGAGCGACTCATCCATCGGAATATTTTTCATTTGATGGATATTTGCGAGGTTTTCTTTATCTGAATTATCACCATATAGCAGGAACACGTTGTCAGCGTCATTGCATAGGCGATCATACAGCAGTTTTGCCTGATCTTTCCGCCGAGTCAGGATTACCGGTGTACGCCTCTTCCCAACACACGCACGGACATCATTGATGATTTGAGCATTGCGGACCTCATTGCCGCTGATCAGTTCAAAAGCACCGTTAATATCCTGCCTGCTGTCTTCTGTGCTGACTATACGGGTATATCTCGGATAAACATAATGACCGATGCCTTGTTGGATAGCACGCTCTTTCGCGGTGAAGCTATGACGCACAGGCCCGAGGAGCATGAAAATGACTCGTTCAAGGTCGTCAGTGCGCTTCGGGGTAGCAGACACCCCGTACACATACCGAGCGTTTACTTTTTCCAATACACTGACTGATGTCGCAGAAGCGGCGTGATGGCACTCATCCATAATGACCATACCGTAGGAATTGATCAGATCGTTGAACCTGCCTTTGCTGTAGACAGATCCAACTAAGGCAACATCGACAATGCCGGTCGGAGCCTTCTTCGTGCTGCTGATCATGCCTATCACACCTTCGCGTCGCTTTACGCGGCCAGTTTTTGTAGTGTATGTTGGGGGCTCTTCATCGATCGTCAGGAACTTTTCAAGTTCCTCAATCCATTGCTGCTGCAGGTCTTTGCTCTGAAGCAAAATCAAGGTGTTGACTTTTCGCTGTGCGATGAGATAACTGCAGACAACGGTTTTCCCAAAAGCAGTCGCGGCGCTAAGTACGCCGTTATCGTGTGACAGCAAAGACTGTGCCGCCAGGTCCTGCTGCAACCGTAGATCCCCGTTGAAGGACACACGTATCGGCCGACCCTTTTCACGTTGGTCAGAAATTTCATAGGGAATTGAAGCGTCTTCACACGATGCTGTCAAGGCTTCTAACAGACCCCGGGGGATCCGAATATATCCATCGACATCCTTTCCCAGATATACCGAGCTGAAATTATAATAATTGGAGTAACCAAGCTTCTTGTTTTTATAGAAAACTGGATTATCAAACGCTGCCAAGCTGCGGATCTGATTCTGCAATCGGGGCATGAGATTCAGCGTGTCTACATATACTCCATCGCCAAGAACAATCTGAAGGTTTCCGATGACATCTTCTTTGAAAAACCGGGTGGTTTTCTTCCATGGTTTCGGTCGAGCCTGCATTGATTTTGCAGCAAAAGATCCAGCATCCTCTGCCAACTCCGTTTGCCATTTCAGGATGCAACGCTCAACATCTTCTGGGGTCAGCCGAGGTGTGTGGTTCAGAAGGACATCCCACTGATCCGGATAGGCGTTCCAATTCTGATCCACAAAGGCGCTGTTCCCATCTTTTAGAGCCTGTCCTTGCAAAGGCAACGCAATCAGGTTACCCAGACTGCTCGCGGAATCCTGTGAAGGGTACATTCTGTCGTAATAATGAAATGTTGTCAGGTTTACGGAAGCAGATCCTTTGTCCAACAGCATAAACCCAAAATTTCTGGCAAGCGCGGCGGGAATCGGTTTTCTGAAAAAAATCCAGACGTGAGCGCCTCGTCCTGAACGCGAACGTTCAACCAGCGGTGTGATCCCGTTTTGTAGGCACATACTTCGGAGTGCAGCCACTTCATCACGCCACTCGTTGTCTTCGTTAGCGTAATCCGTCTGAGCCGCACCCTTTTCATGATTATCGAAGTCAAACACAAGAAAGCGGCAGGTGCCATCCGGGAATAGAGGGTAAACGCCAATTACATCGGAGCCGTCCTCCTTATATCCTAACAAATGCTTTAGTATGGTTTCGGGTGCCAGAGGTTTCCAGTCCTTGTACTCACAGTTGTCACAGAATCGTTTCTCTCCTCGCCGTTTTGGGCAGATGTTGTAATTCCACCGTTGATTGCATTGTGGAAAATAACCGCCTTTACGGCCTCTCTGTGCATATACATCCTGCCTGCCCCAGAACATTGTAAAGAACTGCCGGACCATATTTTCTGTAATAAAAGGCGTATTGATTCTGGCTCCTTGATCCGGATCGTATTCTGCCGTCTGTTCAATACTCTCCGAGAATGGATTTTCCGAATCAAAGGCAATATTCGCGTCCTTTAGTTGTTGCTTCAGCCTCCGGTTTTCTGAGAATAATCTCCGAACGATTCTGCGGAGTGAATCCAGATTATACGCTTCAATATTCATTGTAGTTGCACCTGTCGCTACTTTAGTAGTCCGTTTAATGTTTCTTTGATTCCTTCAATGGCTTCACTGGAATCTATGTTGAGCCAGTTCTTGTCAGAATTATTTAGGTTTCGAAGATATTCTTCATCCGATGTTCCATTACTAAATCTTACGATAACATCCTTGAGGGTTTCTTCCCGCATGCCCGAATCATCGAGAATAAAGATGTTGATGCATTCTTTCAATTTGGTACTATCAAGATAGTCTGTCAGGTAATACATATCGAAGATGTCCTTATATCTTGTTGAAAACTCACCAAACTTTAGTATTGATCTGAGCTTCTCTGTAAACATCTGCTCGTAACTGTTAATAAGCAGACTCACACCTTCATCATCTGTGCCGATTTCAAAGCAATATTCTGGTTGTTCTATCTCGAGGTGTTTGTGAACTCCTAAATCTATCTTGCTCCTGATGGTTTGACCTTCATCATCTCGGATTATAATCATTACCCTTTTCCCGTGATAGTCCTGTTGTTTTAATTTCGTGATTTTCCCGGTACGTTCTATTGTAATCCTGCCAAGACAATTCAGTT
>OCTX012278851.1_pt1 | contig 20857 bp, 17 predicted proteins | sample 1539691 | NCBI WGS metagenome assembly OCTX01 (sample SAMN02144231, study PRJEB22623) | gut metagenome | biome: sheep rumen | host: Ovis aries | place: New Zealand
AAACGGAAAGAAAAAGAAGGGCCACAAGATGGCTACCCACAAGCGTAAGAAGAGACTGCGCAAGAATCGTCATAAGAGCAAGTAAGCTCTTTTAAGACAGAAAGGAATGAAGGGAGTGTGGATACGACGTCAAAAAGCGTGCCACACCCCTTTTCGTAACAACCCCAAGTTAACAAAAAGGAAACCCAAGAATGACAAGTGAAGTAATCATTGATGTCCAGCCGAAGGAGATCTCCATCGCACTGCTCGAAGACAAACAGCTGGTGGAATACCAGAACGAGCGTCGCGAGGCCTCATTCTCGGTGGGAAACATCTACGTGGCAAAGGTGAGGAAACTGATGCCCGGACTGAATGCCTGCTTCGTCGACGTAGGGTACGAGAAGGATGCCTTCCTTCACTATCTTGACTTGGGCACTCAATTCAGCTCTTACGAGAAATACCTGAAACAGGTACAGAGCGACAGAAAGAAACTTTATCCCATCCAGAAGGCCCAGCGGCTGCCCGACCTGCCCAAGGACGGTTCGGTGCAGAACACGCTACAGGTGGGCCAGGAGGTGATGGTGCAGGTGGTCAAGGAGCCCATCTCGACCAAGGGCCCCCGGCTGACGTGCGAACTGAGCTTCGCCGGCCGCTACATCGTGCTCATCCCCTTCGGCGATAAAGTGAACGTATCTTCTAAAATCAAACGAAGCGAGGAACGCAGCCGGCTGAAGCAGCTCATTCAGAGCATCAAGCCCCGCAACTTCGGTGTCATCGTGCGCACGGTGGCCGAAGGCAAGCGTGCCGCCGAGCTCGACCAGGAGATGAAAATCCTGATCAAGCGCTGGGAGGACGCCATCACGCGGGTGCAGAAGACACAGCAGCGGCCCCAGCTGGTGTTCGAGGAGGAGAGCCGCGCCGTGGCTCTGCTTCGCGACCTGTTCAACCCCACGTACGACGCTATCTGCATCAACGACGCCACCATCTTCCAGCAAGTAAGAGACTACGTCGGACTGATAGCTCCCGAGAAGCAGGCCATCGTGAAGCAGTACACGGGCACCGTGCCCATCTTCGACAACTACGGTGTCACCAAGCAGTTGAAGTCGGGCTTCGGCAAAACCGTCAACTACAAGCACGGAGCCTACCTCATCATCGAGCACACCGAGGCTATGCACGTCGTCGACGTGAACAGCGGCACTCGCGTCAAGAAAGAAAACGGTCAGGAAGCAAATGCGCTGGAGACCAACCTGGGAGCCGCCGACGAGCTGGCACGACAGTTACGACTACGAGACATGGGAGGAATCATCGTGGTCGACTTCGTTGACATGAACCTCGCCGAGGACCGCCAGCTGCTCTACGAGCGCATGTGTAAGAACATGCAGAAAGACCGTGCCCGCCACAACATCCTGCCGCTGTCGAAGTTCGGCCTGATGCAGATTACGCGTCAGCGCGTCCGTCCGGCAATGGATGTCAACGTAGAAGAAGACTGTCCCACCTGTTTCGGTACCGGAAAGATCAAGTCGTCGATACTTTTCACCGACCAGTTAGAGAGCAAGATTGACCGCCTCGTGAACAAGATAGGAATCAAGAAGTTCTACCTGCACGTACACCCCTACGTGGCTGCCTACATCAACCAGGGTATGGTGTCACTGAAACTGCGATGGCAGATGAAGTACGGCTTAGGCGTGCGCGTCATCCCCTCTCAGAAACTGGCGTTCCTGCAATACGAGTTCTACGACTCGAAGCGCCAGTTCATTGACATGAAAGAGGAGATAGAGACCAAGAAGTAAAAGGGAACCCGCAAGAGTTCCCTTTTTTATACTACACCGTTATCAGCAGCTACACAATCTTGAAGCGCACGCGAAACGAGTGCTCCATCTCGTCCCAGTTCGTGCCGAGCATCTCGAAGTGCCCTATCTGGCCCGTCGAGCGCACGTGCTTGCCGATGCAGGGGCAGACGTCATAGTCGCCGATGCGCACCAGCCTTATCTCGTCCGAGGCATCGTCGGGCAACCGTTCCGTCGAGACATCGTCGGGCAGGGCGTCGCGCGTGGTGTACTCGAACGTCACGGGCAGGTCGGCCTCTATCAGTTCGTTCATCCTGCGCTCTATCTCCTTCTCCTCCTGCCGGGTCGGCTTGTGGTCGAGGTGGAAACTCATCTTACTCTTCTTACGCTCCACATGGGCATTGTACGAGCGCCCACAGCCGAAGATGTTAATCATCGTGCGGTTCAGCAGATGCTCTGCGGTATGCGCGGGCGGAAACGACACTTCTCTCTCTTCCATGCTCTTTCTGCTTTTATGACGTGTAAAATATCTAAGTTCCTAATAGTCAGTTGCCTGGCGTTGAAGGGCGCGACTGCGACGAGGTGTGGTAGTATTCGTCCATCATCTTGCCCAGCGCTTCGATGTCGTAGAACGACTCGGGGTGGTTCACGCGGTCCAGCTGCTTGTGCGGCTCAATGCCTGGGTCGACGTTCTGTCCGCCATTATAGGTCAGGTGGCAGCGGAACGAGGAGATGCGGTAGTCCAGTCCGTCGGCTGTCGACATGTGCTGTATGGCACACGAGCCCCCTCCGGTTTTCTCGCCAATGATGAGAGCACCAAGGTCCTTCATCCTGGCCGTGAACAGGTTGCCACACGACCAGGTGCACGCACTGCACAGCACGCCGACGTTCAGGCGGTTCTTCACCTCCTTGTCCTTCTCGTCAAACTTGCCGTCAAAGTTACGGTCTACATCGTAGAAAGACTCGCTGCGCTGGCCCGTTAGGGTGTTTTCACTCGTCGTGTTGCTGACGTTGTAAAGTACTGATCTGAATGCGGTCAGCAAGTCCTCGGAGCCGCCCATGTTTGACGAGCAGTCGACGATGAAGTGCTCCACCTCGGGGTCGGCCTGTGCACGCTGCCATGCATCGATGAACACCAGCAGCTCGTCGTCGGGGGTCTTCTCCAGCGTGGGTTTCGGACCGCCAGAGTAGTAGTTGAGCCAGCCGTCCCAGTCGAGTTCCATGAAAGAGAGAATCACGCACAGCGCCGTATTGCCTTTCTTGAAATAGCGCCCCTTGCCCAGCACCTTCTCGCGGACGGCGTTCATCTCGTCCTCAATCTTGAACTTCTGCGTTGTCAACTTCACGCCCTCGTCGGCCAGTCGTGCTGCCAGGGGGTAGGCGCTGCGGGCCTTCTCGATGCGCTGGTTGACGCTGGGCAGAATGGACTTCGGACAGTAGCGGGTAATGTTGACCCACGTGTGGCCGCCGTCATGGACAAAATACTGCAGCGCCTGCATGCCCAGTACGAACTCTGCCGTGTTGGCCGACTGCAAGAGCTGCCTCACCGTGCGGCCCTCTTCACCCTGAGCCTCCAGCGTCTGGTCTATGCCGTTGGCTATCCATTGGGCCTCGTATGGCGAGCGCCCCGTGTGGCCTAAGAGATTGTCGATGGTGAAGCAGAGGTCCTGGTAGCGGTACTTCGCCAGGTCGGCAGGAATAGCCTCACGCTGGTAGTTGGCAATGATGAACGTAGAGTCGACCGCCAGCAGCGGACTCCTCACGGTGTTGACACAGATGACGATGCGCTCGCCATTGAAACCGGCCGTGCGGAGGTTCAGGTCAGTGTAGAGGTCGTTCATGAGGGTGAAGGGCAGATAGACGTCCTGCTCGTCGCCGCGCAGGTCGATGCCGTATTTACGGAAGTCGAATGTCACCCTTACGGACTTGGGCGTGGTCTCCACGCTCTTGAACCGCACGAAGCCCGTCTCGTCGTACCCCACATTGGGCAGGTCCTGTCCCGTGAGCGACTGCATGTTGGTGAATGCCGAGAAGTCGTCGCTCATGAAGGTTTCGTTGCTGATGTCCACCGTGGCCTGTCCGTCGCGCGACCTGAGTTCGTAGCTGTCGCCGTTTCTCTTGACGGCCAGCTGCTGGTGGGGCAGCATCATGTGGTGGAAGTTGCGTGCCGAGATGTAGGCCACGTTGGGCTGGTCGTCGTAGAAGCGCAGCGTCACGTCGTCGGCAGGCTTCCCGTCGCGGTTCACGGGCACGGCTCTCTCGGTAAAGGCAATCTTACTCCCCTCGTCGTGGATTTCTCCACCCCCGTTGTTGTCTCTGTTTGAGTCAACGCATGCAGCCAGCGCCAAGGCTGCCAGCACGGTGCAGAACAATGTCCGTTTCATTTCTTACATTAAGCTAATTTTCTGCAAAAGTAATAAAATCATTCGGAAGATGCAAGAAAAACAGGAGTAAAAAGCGACAGAAGACGAACTTTCGGCACCAAAATTTGGCGTTTCGGCCGTTAATTCGTAACTTTGCACGGTTGTTAACAATAAATACGTATGTTAAGACTGTCAGACTTAACCATCATACCGTCGCGCGCTGCCCTCGGAGAGATACCCGACGGCAAGCGGCTCATCAATACCATCAATGCCCACTCGTACAACGTGGCCCAGAACGACCCGCTCTTCGCCCAGGCCCTCGCCGGCGGCGACTACCTCATACCCGACGGCGCCTCCATCGTGAAGGCCTGCCGGTGGCTCAAGGCGAAGTCGCAGCCACGGGAGCGCATTGCTGGGTGGGACCTCTTCGAGCACGAGATGCAGCGCCTCGAAAGCAGGGCTGCCGGCGGCGGACGCCGACGCTCGGTCATGTTCATGGGGTCGTCAGAGCGCGTGCTGCAGCTCATTCGCGAGCGGGCCGCCCACGACTATCCCCACCTTGACGTCACCGTCTACTCGCCACCCTACAAGCCCGAGTTCAGCGACGACGACAACCGCGCCATCGTCAGCGCCATCAATGACGCACGCCCCGACCTGCTCTGGATAGGCATGACGGCGCCGAAGCAGGAGAAGTGGACCTACGCCCACTGGGCCGAGCTCGACATCGACTGCCACGTAGGCACCATCGGCGCCGTGTTCGACTTCTACGCCGGTACGGCCCGCCGCGCGCCGCTCTGGTGGCAGCAGCACTCGCTCGAGTGGCTCTACCGCCTGGTGAAGGAGCCGCGCCGCATGTGGCGCCGCTACGTCATCGGCAACCCGCTGTTCCTCTGGAACATCTTTTCGGAAAAAATGAGAGGTGAGAAGTGAGGGGCCTCACTTCTCACTGAGTTTAAGCACTACGGCCGAACGAGCCTCTACCGTCAGCACGACGGGATGCAGCGCACTGAGCGTCAGTTCTGCCGACGTGCCACTGAGCAAGTCGGTGGCCGAGTAAAGGCCCTCGTTCATGCCGAGGAACTCGAAGGCATGCTGGGGAATGTTGACACCCACCGTCACGTCGGTGTCGTCGAAGTTGGCTACGACCAACAGCTGGCTACGCTTCGACGCCCGGCGCAGAAACATGTACTGGCGGTGGCAGTCGGGGTTGACGTACATCAGGTCGTAGAACGCGCCCTCAACGACGGCCTTCTCCTTGCGGGCAATCGTCAGCACCTTCTTATAGGTGGCAGCCAGCTGCTTCTCGTCAGCCGTCAGCTTCTTCGCAGCCGCCCGGCAGAGCGTGTCGACGGCCCAGTAGTCGAAGATGGTGGTGCGGCCGTCGCGACCGCTGAAGCCCTCGCTGTCCATTCCGCGCTCGCCGTACTCCTGTCCGGCGTAGAGCATGAAGGGGTTCTGCTGCATCAGCGCACTCACCACCAGTGCAGGCACGGCCCGACGGCCGTCGGCGGCAAAGAAGTCGCTGGCTATGCGCAGCTCGTCGTGGTTCTCAAGGAAGTAGAGCATGTGGCGGCGTATGTCGTCGGTCTGCTGCCAGGCGCCGGTAATGGCCTGTGTCGACTGTTCGTGGCGTATCACCCTGAACAGCGTGTCGTACATGCCCACCTTGTCGTACAGGTAGTCGAAGTCCGAGGCCAGGTAGTGGCGGTACTCGCCGGGGTTATACACCTCGCCGATGAACAGCAGTCCGGGGTGCTCGGCCTTCACGCGGGCCGTGGCGTAGGCCCAGAACTCGGCAGGCACCATCTCGGCCATGTCGCAGCGGAAACCGTCGATGCCCTTTGACGCCCAGAAGAGCAGGATGTCGGTCATCTTCAGCCACGTGTCGGGCACGGGGTCGAAGTGGCCCACCCTGCCGGCGTAGTAGTCGACACCATAGCAGAGCTTCACCGTCTCATACCAGTCGTTCATGCCCGGCGCATTGTTGAAGCAGTCGTTGCCCGTGGCCTTGGCTGGCTCCTCGTCGTATGGCTCGGTCTCGCCGTGGTAGAGGTCCAGATAGGGCGTAAACCGCTGACCGGGACAATAGTAGAAGTTATTCTGCGGCGAGAAGCCCTGGGCCGGGTCGTCGTCCTCGCCCAGGTCTCTTACGCCCTCGGGCTTACAGATGCTGTGGTACTGACGAGCCACATGGTTAGGCACGAAGTCGATGATTACCTTCATGCCGGCCTCATGGGTGCGGCTGACCAGCTGCTCGAACTCCGCCATGCGGTCGGCCACGCTGTCGGCCAGGTCGGGGTCGACGTCGTAGTAGTCAGTGATGGCGTAGGGCGACCCTGCCCTGCCCTTCACCACGGCCGGATGCTGGCGTGGAATGCCGTACTGCGTGTAGTCGGTCGTCGTGGCATGGCGGATGACGCCGGTGTACCACACGTGGCTTACGCCCGTCGTCTTCAGCCGTCGGAGTACTGCCGGTGTGAAGTCGCTGAACTTGCCGCAGCCGTTCTCCCCGATGGAGCCGCCGGGCGTGCGCGTCTCATTTCTGTTGCCATAGAGGCGCGTAAAGATTTGATATATAATGATTTTATCCATAGACAAAAGTTTATTTTTTATCCGCCGTATCCATTACACCTCGGTAATTCATTGATATTCAAAGTATTGAGTGGTAATGAACAGATGGTTGTGGTAACGGATGTGACGGATTAAAAATAAAAAGTGGCAGGCTTCTGACTGGAAACCTGCCACCCCTATTATTATGCCTCAATACCGTGGACGCTGACCTCGCGGTTGATCTTGGCAATCATGCCCTGCAGGGCCTTGCCGGGACCGCACTCGGTGAAGTCGTCGGCACCGTCGCTGATCATCGACTGCACGCACTGGGTCCAGCGCACGCTCGAGGTGAGCTGGGCTATCAGGTTCTGCTTGATTTCAGCGGGGGCGGTGTGGGGACGTCCGTCGACGTTCTGATAGACGGGGCACTTGGGCTCGCTGAACGTGGTCTGCTCGATGGCGGCCTGCAGCTCGTCCTTGGCGGGCTGCATCAGAGGCGAGTGGAAGGCTCCGCCCACCTTCAGGGGCAGGGCGCGCTTGGCTCCGGCGGCCTTGAGCTGCTCGCAGGCTTCGTTGATGGCCTCGACGTTGCCCGAGATGACGAGCTGGCCGGGGTTGTTATAGTTGGCGCAGACGACGACGTGGCCTTCGCGGTTGATGGCGGCGCAGACCTCCTCGACCTTCTCGTCGGGCAGTCCGATGATGGCAGCCATCGTCGAGGGCTGAGCCTCGCAGGCCTTCTGCATGGCCATGGCACGGGCGTAGACCAGCCGGAGTCCGTCCTCGAACGAGAGTGCTCCTGCTGCCACGAGTGCCGAGAACTCGCCGAGCGAGTGGCCGGCGGTCATCTCGGGCTTGAAGGCGTCGCCCATGCAGAGGGCCGAGATGACGGAGTGGAGGAATACGGCGGGCTGAGTCACCTTGGTCTGACGAAGGTCGTCGTCGGTTCCGCTGAACATGATGTCGGTGATGCGGTAGCCCAGGATTTCGTTAGCCTTTTCAAACAATTCTTTTGCTGTCGGGTTGTTGTCGTACAGGTCTTTGCCCATACCGACGAACTGTGCTCCCTGTCCGGGAAAAACAAATGCTTTCATTTCTTTTTTCTGTACTTAATGATTTGTATTAAGGGGTTTTACGTATTCGTAGTAGTACCAGTAGGAGTTGCCGTAGTGCTCGAGCACGTTGCCGCGGCGCTCAGTGTCGAGCTGGTAGCCGGCCTCGAGCTTCTGCAGGTCCTCGTAGTCGACGTCGAGCACGGGGTCATGGTAGACGACGACGGGGTGGCTGCGCCGGTGGTTGTAGAGCACGAGCGCCTCGCGGTAGTGGCGGGGCAGACTGTCGCCCAGGGTGTAGTAGCGGCCCACGGTGCTGGCAAAGCGGTCGAGGTCCTTGTCGATAAGGTAGCTGCACAGCAGGTAGTCGGCAGCGGGGGCCTTGGCCTGACCGGAGCGCATGATGGCCTGCAGGTACTCCATGGGCTGCATGGGCCGCCGGGGCACGGCGCCGAGGAAGCGGAAGACGCTATCGGTCGGATAGATGAGCATGCGCGAGAGCGTGGCCGAGGGCAGGATGGCCTGGCTCGAGGGGTAGACGGGATAGTGGAACAGGCGGTCGCCCAACTGCCCCTTGCGGGCAAGGGCGTACATGCGCACCATCGTCAGGCTGGCGTCGGTCTCGAGCGACTCGTTGCCCACCCGCAGCGCCTCGTCGTAGTCGCGGCGTGCGAGGGCCTGCTCGGCGCGCGCCCTGAAGTGGAAGACGGCGTCAGTGTTGGCCGTCAGCGCCACGCCGGTCATCATGAGGCCCATGGTGAGCATGTTGACCCACATCGACCGCGAGAACAGCCCCGCTGACTGCTGGCTGACGTACGACTCGACGGAGCGTGCCACCCAGACAGCGACGCCCCAGACGACTGTCAGCAGCGGGGCGAGCCACGCCCAGCGGCCTATGCCAAAGTGGCAGTCGGGTTGCTCGGCGCCAGAGGTCAGCACGGCCAGGGCCAACAGCGACGGGAAGTAGGTGAGCGCGTGGGCGAAGCGGCGCAGGGGCAGCAGGCAGTAGACGCCGGCCTGGAGCAGCATCATCACGATGGTGATGAGCAGCGAGCCCGTGAGCCGGCTGTAGCTTGTCTGTCCGCCGCTGAGCAAGTGCTGCGTCACGCTGAGCAGGTCGGCCTGGAAGAAGTGCAGCCAGAGGAGGGTGAATACGACAAAAACGAGGGCGCACATGACACGGATGATCACGGCGCTATCGTTCTTGACTGGTCGGTTATAGTTCATTCCGCCGGGCTGCAGGTTTAGTTCTTCCTAAGCACGACGGCCGAGCGTGCGGGAATGTAGAGTTTCAGCCACTCCTTCTTGTCCTCGACGTAGACGGGGTCGAAGTTGGTGACGTGGGTCATCGTGTCGTCGGCGAAACCGTTGCCGCCGAAGTCCTTCGAGTCGGTGTTGAGCACCACGTCGTAGCTGCCCGTGGGCACGAGGAAGCCGTAGTCGGTGTACGACTGCGTGGGCGAGAAGTTGAACACGAAGACGAGGTCGCCGCGCATGAAGCAGAGCACCTTGTCGCCCTCGTTGTGCCAGATTTCGGTGACGGGCGTCTGCTGGAAGTTCTTCTCGCTCTTGATGACCTCGAGCATGCGGCGGTCGAAGTCGCCCAGCCAGTGGTAGCAGAGGTCGGGGTTGTCGACGAGGTTCCACTGGCGGCGTGCGTACTTGTAGCTCCAGCCGTTGCCCTCGCGGGGGAAGTCGATCCACTCGGGATGGCCGAACTCGTTGCCCATGAAGTTGAGGTAGCCGCCGTTGATGCAGCCTGCGGTGACGAGGCGTATCATCTTGTGGAGGGCGATGCCGCGCTGGGCAATGTCGTTGACGTCCTTCTTGGCGAAGTGCCAGTACATGTCGGCGTCGATGAGGCGGAAGATGATGGTCTTGTCACCCACCAGGGCCTGGTCGTGGCTCTCGCAGTAGCTGATGGTCTTCTCGTCGGGGCGGCGGTTGCGCACCTCCCAGAAGATAGAGGTGACGTTGATGTCCTCATCGCGTACCTCTTTTATAGTCTTAATCCAGTAGTCGGGAATGTTCATCGCCATGCGGTAGTCGAAGCCGTAGCCGCCGTCCTCGAAGGGTGCAGCCAGTCCTGGCATGCCGCTGACCTCCTCGGCTATGGTGATGGCGTTCTTGTTAATCTCGTGTATCAGGCAGTTGGCCAGCGTCAGGTAGCAGATGGCGTTGTCGTCCTCGTGGCCGTTGAAGTAGTCGCCGTAGCCGGTGAAGGCCTCACCCAGTCCGTGCGAGTAGTAGAGCATCGAGGTGACGCCGTCGAAGCGGAAGCCGTCGAAGTGGAACTCCTCGATCCAGTACTTGCAGTTGGAGAGCAGGAAGTGTATGACCTCGTCCTTGCCGTAGTCGAAGCAGAGCGAGTCCCAAGCTGGGTGCTCGTGGCGGTCGCCGGGATAGAAGTACTGGTTGGGGTCACCGCAGAGGTTGCCCAGTCCCTCGACTTCGTTCTTCACGGCGTGGGAGTGTACGATGTCCATGATGACGGCCACGCCCAGGCGGTGAGCCTCGTCGATGAGGGCCTTCAGCTCCTCAGGTGTGCCGAAGCGCGAGCTGGGGGCGAAGAAGCTGCTGACGTGATAGCCGAACGAGCCGTAGTAGGGATGCTCCTGAATGGCCATGATCTGGATAGCGTTGTAGCCGTCCTTGACGATGCGCGGCAGCACGAGGTCCTTGAACTCGGTGTAGGAGCCTACCTTCTCGGCGTCCTGGGCCATGCCGATGTGGCACTCGTAGATGAGCAGCGGCGCCGTATTGGGCTTGAAGCGCTTCTTCTTCCAGACGTAGGGCGTCTCGGGGTTCCACACCTGAGCCGAGAATATCTTGGTCTGGTCGTCCTGCACCACGCGACGGCACCAGGCGGGAATGCGCTCGCCCTCGCCGCCGTTCCAGCGCACCTTCATCTTGTAGAGCTGACCGTGCTTCAGTGCCTTCTCCGAGAGTTTCAGCTCCCAGTTGCCGGTGCCCTCGATGCGCTTCAGCTTATACTTGTCGGTCTCTTGCCAGTTGTTGAAGTCGCCGATGAGGTAGATCTCGGTGGCGTTGGGGGCCCACTCGCGGAACACCCAGCCGCGCGTCAGCTTGTGCAGACCGTAGTAGAGGTGACCCGTGGCGAAGTCGCTCAGCGTGCGCTTGCCGTTCTGCGTCAGCTGGCTGATCTTCCAGAGGGCATGGTCGTGGCGTCCGCGGATGGCGCCCTCGAAAGGCTCCAGCCATGGGTCGTGCTCAACGATGCCGATGTGCTTTGGCTGCTGCTCGGCCACTTTCTTCACTGCGCGCTTGGCGGCCGTCTTGCGGGTCGTCGTCTTGGGCGTTGTCTCTTTCTTTGTTGCCATAGTTCGGTTATGCTTTTACTTTGAATATTGCTTTCTTGATTTCGGCACTCTCGCTGATGCAGGGGGCGTGTCCGTCCTGCGGGAAGAAGATGGCCATCTGGCCGGGACGGCAGGTGACGTAGGTCTGGGCCAGCGTCGTGCCGTACTTCGTGATGTCCTTCTCGGCGTTGTAGTCGAACGGGGGCAGGTCGCCCAGCGGCGTGTAGCCGAAGGTCTCAGCGGTGTCGAGGGGTATCTGGATGTCAATCATCCTGACGTGGGTCTCAAGCACGGCAGCCTCGGGCGTGCAGCCCTTGGCCACGGTGATGTTCACAAACAGGTCGTCGCCCTTGATGGGGTACTTGCCGGCCTCCATCGTGTTCAGGTCGTGCTGTTTCAGAAATTCGGTAACGTCGGCAAAGAGCGGGTTCAGCCCCACGTACTTGCCCAGGTTGTCGAGTGTGTCGATTATCATAATGCTTGGATTTAATATGTTATTAGTTGTTGATTTCCTGTCGGTGCCCACGCACGTAGTTGCCCTGGGCCGTGATGTTGCCGTTGCGGTCTTTCTCGACGAAGCGGCCGTCGCGCAGGTCGTCGACGTAGCTGCCCTCGAAGCGCTTGCCGTCCTTGTCCTCCTCGATGGCCTTGCCGTTGCGCTTGCCGTTACGGAACGTGCCCTTGAACTTCGAGCCGTCGGCAAAACGGGCTATGCCTTCGCCGTCAATCTTGCCGTTGCGGAACTGACCTTCGTAGACGTCGCCGTTCTTCATCGTCAGCTTGCCGCGGCCGTTGGGCTTGTCGGCCTGCCACTGGCCCACGTAGACGTTGCCATTGGCCCAGACGAGCGTTCCCGTGCCCTGCTTCTCGCCGCCCGAGAACTGACCCGTGTACTTGTCGCCCGAGGCGTAGGTGAAGATGCCCGTACCGTGGCGCTTGCCGTCCTGGTAGTCGCCCTCGTAGATGTCGCCGTTCTGGAAGTGGTAGATGCCCTTGCCGTGCTGCACGTCCTTCGACCACTGGCCGATGTAGACGTCGCCGTCGGCAAAGCGATAGGTGCCCCTACCCTGGCGCAGGTTGTTCACCCACTGGCCGTCGTAGGTCGAGCCGTCGCCCCAATCGTAGAAGCCCGTGCCGGTCTTCTCGTCGTCTTTCCAGTCGCCGGTGTAGTAGGCGCCGCTGGCAAAGGTGTAGGTGCCCTTGCCCTCGCGCTTGTCGAGCTTCCACTCGCCGTCGTACTTGTCGCCGTTGTAGTAGTACATCACGCCGTGGCCGTGCTGGTAGTCGCGGAACCAGAGGCCGTCGTAGCGGTTGTTGTTCTGGAAGTAGTAGATGCCCTTGCCGTGCTGCTGGTCCTGGAACCACTCGCCCTCGTACTTCTCGCCGTCCGAGAAGGTGTAGGTGCCGTAGCCCTGGCGCTTGCCCTTGTCGTACTCGCCTTCGTAGGTGTTACCGTTCTTGTAGACGGCCTTGCCCTTGCCCTGAGGCTTGCCGGCGACCATCTCGCCCTGATACTCGCCGCCGTCCTTGGTAACGGCCGTTCCGAGCGTAATCTTCTGGGCACTCACCAATGCCGGGAGCGCCGCTATAATCAGTGTTGTGATATATCTTTTCATGCGATGTTGCTTGTTTGAAAGGCCAAAATTAGCAAAAAAAACATATACTTCCAAAAAGATTGCATTTTTTAACTGAATCTCTGACATTTATTTCGTATCTTTGCAGAAATTTAAAACTCAGAGACATGAAATTCATCGCAATTATACCCGCACGCTACCAGTCGACACGATTTCCTGGCAAGCCCCTGGCACTGCTCGGCGGGCGACCCGTGATCCAGCGCGTCTACGAACAGGCGGTCGGCGTTCTGGGCGAGGCCTACGTGGCCACCGACGACGAGCGCATACGTCAGGCGGTCGAGGCCTTCGGGGGCCGCGCCGTCATGACGCGCACCGACCACCAGAGCGGCACCGACCGCATAGAGGAGGCCGCCGAGATCATCGGCACCGACGCCGACGTCATCATCAACGTTCAGGGCGACGAGCCCTTTATCCAGCCGTCGCAGATCGAGACGCTCTGCCACCTCTTCGACGACCCGCAGACGCAGATTGGCACCCTCGGCAAGCGCTTCGAGACGATCGAGGCCGCCGAGAACCCCAACTCGCCGAAGATCGTCTGCGACGTGAATGGCTTTGCGCTCTACTTCAGCCGCTCGGTTATTCCCTTTATACGCGGCGCTGAACGGGAACACTGGCTCGACAGCTTCCCCTTCCTGAAGCACCTGGGCATCTATGCCTACCGCCGCAGCGTACTGGCAGAAATCACAAAGCTGCCCCAGAGTCCGCTCGAACGGGCGGAGAGTCTGGAGCAGCTCCGATGGCTGCAGTACGGCTACAGGATACGGGTCGGCGAGACGAGCGTCGAGACCGTCGGCATCGACACTCCCGAGGATCTCGGACGCGCCGAGGCTTTTCTCAGGGCGTCGGCCCGGGGTTAGCTGCGGCGCATCTCCTCAACCAGCTGCCGCTGACGCTCGGTCAGCACCGTGGGCAGCGTCACCTGGTAGGTCAGTATCAGGTCGCCCCCACCCTGCCCCTTGCCGCGCAGCCGCACCTTCGTGCCTGGCTGCGTGCCGGGCTTGACCTTCATCTTCAGCTTCGACGCCCCGACCTGTATCATCACCTCGCCGCCAAGCAGGGCGGTGTACATGTCAATGCTCACGGTGGCCTGCGACTCCTTCGGCCCTGACTGCCGGCCGAAGCCGCCGAAGGGCGACCCGCCGGCAGCACCGCCGCCGAACAGGCTCTCGAAGAACGACGAGAAGCCGCCGCCACCACCGCCCTTGGTGAAGCCCGAGAAGTCGAACCCCTCGAAAGGCGAACCGCCACCCTGGCCGCCGCCGAAGCCGCCGCCCATCTGGTCGTACTCCTTCCACTGCTCGCCATACTGGTCGTACTTCTTGCGCTTTTCGGGGTCGCCGATGACGTCGTAGGCCTCGTTCAGAGCCTGAAACTTGGCTTTCGCCTTCAGGTCGTCGGGGTGCAGGTCGGGGTGAAACTGCTTGGCCCGCTTCAGGTAGGCCTTCTTCACGTCTTTCTGCGGTATTGTCTTGTCGACACCTAAAATCTTGTAATAGTCAATGAATGCCATAATCCTTTTCCTCCTATTTTTGTTGTTTCTACTTATGAGCCTTACAGCAAAAAGTGTACCAAACGCACTCAAAACCGTTAAAGTTACGTAAAACTTATGCGACACGGGGACGGAGTCTATTTATTTTTGTAACTTTGCAACTCATAGAACAGACACCAAGATGAGAACACTCATACTGACAGCCATAGCCGCCATGACACTGACGACACAGGCACAGCCCACGCAGAAAACCGTGCGGCTGAAGGTCATCGAGACGAGCGACGTACACGGCCACTTCTTCCCCTACGACTTCATGGAGAAGCGCCCACTGAAGGGAACGCTCGCCAGGGCCAGCACCTACATCAACCGACAGCGGCAGCAGTACGGCGACCGACTGCTGCTCATCGACAACGGCGACATCCTGCAGGGGCAACCCTGCGTCTACTGGTCGAACTACGTCATGCCCGACGACGAGAACCTCGCGGCCAGCGTCGTCAACTACATGCGCTACGACGCCGAGACCGTGGGCAACCACGACGTGGAGCCCGGCCACAAGGTCTACGACAAGTGGATTCGCGAGGTGCGCTGCCCCCTGCTCGGGGCCAACATCGTCAAGGAGGAGCGCAAGGACGGCGAGACCAGCGCGCAGAACGTCTACACGGGGCTGAAGCCCTACTCCGTACACTACAAGGACGGCGTCAAGATTTGCATCTTAGGCATGCTCACGCCGGCCATTCCCAACTGGCTGAACAAGTCGGTATGGAAGGGCATGGCGTTTGAGGAGATGACCGCCTGCGCCCGGAAATGGGTGAAGTACATCAAGGAGAACGAGCGCCCCGACCTCATCTTCGGGCTCTTCCACTCAGGGCTCAACGGCGGCATCAAGACCGCCGACTACGAGGAGGACGCCACCGAGGCAGTAGCACGCGAGGTGCCCGGCTTCGACATCATCTTCTTTGGCCACGACCACCAGGTACACAACGAGTGGATTACCTGCCGTGACGGCCGCCGCGTGCTCTGCATCGACCCCAGCTGCTACGTCAGCAACGTGGCCGAGGCCGAGATTGAACTGTCTTTCACCGGCGGACGGCTGACGAAGAAGGACATCAAGGGCAGCATCGTCAACGTGCGCGACGAGGAGGCCGACCAGCAGATGGTCAGCCACTTCCAGTCGCAGATCGACCAGATCAAGGCTTACGTCGACCGACCCATCGGCCGCTTCGAGCAGCCCATCTACACCCGCGAGAGCTTCTTCGGCAATGCGGCCTTCACCGACCTTATTCATAACCTGCAACTGCAAATCTCGAAGGCCGACATCTCGCTGAACGCACCGCTGTCGTTCAACACCGTCATCAAGGCCGGCGAGGTCACACAGGGCGACATGTTCAAGCTCTACCGCTTCGAGAACCTGCTCTTCGTGCTACGCATGACGGGCGAGGAGATACGCCGCCACCTGGAGTTCAGCTACGACATGTGGACCAACAACATGACCTCGCCAGAGGACCATGCACTGCGTCTGAACGACAGCTCTAAGGACGACCAGCAACGCACTGGATTCCAGTACTATACATTCAACTTCGACTCTGCCTGCGGCATTGACTACGAGGTTGACCTCACCAAGCCCGACGGCCAGAAGGTGCGCATACTGAGAATGTCAGACGGACAGCCGTTCGACGAGAAACGGTGGTACCGCGTGGTGATGAACAGCTACCGCGCCAACGGCGGAGGCGAACTGCTCACCAAGGGTGCCGGCATACCGAAAGACTCGCTCGAAGGGCGCGTGCTGTTCCACTCCGACCTCGACCTGCGCCACTACCTGGCTAAGGAGATTGAGCGCATGGGCACCGTCAACCCCAAGCCCAACAAGAACTGGCGCTTCGTGCCCGAGGCGTGGGCAAAGCCCGCCCTGAAGCGCGACAGCCTACTACTGTTTGGAAAACCATGAAGAAGAAGTATTATTTCGTATTCTGTAAGGACGACCTGCTACTGCAGCCCCTGCCTGACGGCAGTTTCACCATCCCGCTCCAAGAGGCCCCTCCTACGGAGGTCAAGCCCTGGACCCACCTGATGAACATCACGCCCATGCCCGACGGCACCCCCGTCGTCGCCTACCGCATTGACTCACCCGTGCCTTCCGTCGGCTATGCTGCAACATCGTTGCAGCCTGTTCCCCTCCGCCAGAGTTACTACCACCTTACGCGCCCGCTCTACATGAAAGCCGGCAAGTGTCAGGAGCTGCTCTACTGGGATCAGAACACCCGCTTCTGTGGGGTCTGCGGCGCTCCGATGCGCATGGATACCGACATCTCGAAGAAGTGTACCGAGTGCGGCAAGGAGGTGTGGCCTCAGTTGGCCACTGCCGTCATCGTGCTCATACATCGTGGCGACGAGGTGCTGCTGGTGCGCGCCAAGAACTTCAAGCACGACTTCTACGGCCTCGTGGCGGGCTTCGTTGAGACGGGCGAGACGCTCGAGGAGGCCGTCTGCCGCGAGACGATGGAGGAGACCGGCGTCAGCATCACCAACCTGCGCTACTTCGGTTCGCAGCCCTGGCCCTACCCCTGCGGCCTGATGGTGGGCTTCAATGCCGACTACGTCAGCGGCGAGATTCACCTGCAACGCAGCGAGATTGCGCGTGGCGGCTGGTTCAGCCGCGACCACCTGCCCAATATTCCCGAGAAGCTCTCCATCGCCCGCATGCTCATCGACGACTGGCTGAAGGGAAGTGAAAAGTGAAAAGTGAAAAGTGAAAAATGGCAAAAGACAAGATAGCTTACGTCTGCGAAAACTGCGGACAAGAATCGGCAAAATGGATAGGCAAATGCCCTGCCTGCGGACAGTGGAACACGTTTAAGGAGGTGCGCATTGCCGACACCCGACAGCAGGCTGCCACATCGGCAGCTGCCACCGCCGGCCACCAACTGCGTAAGAACAAGGTGCTCAGGTTGCGCGACATCTCGGCCAAGGACGACCCGCGCATCGACATGCACGACGACGAGCTGAACCGCGTACTCGGCGGCGGCCTCGTTCCCGGCAGCATCGTCCTGCTGGGCGGCGAGCCCGGCATCGGCAAGTCGACGCTGACGCTGCAGACCATGCTGGGGCTGACCGACCGCCGCGTGCTCTACGTCAGCGGTGAGGAGAGCGCCCACCAGCTGAAGATGCGCGCCGAGCGCATTGCTCACACCGAGAGCGACACGTTCATGATTCTCTGCGAGAACTCGCTGGAGACCATCTTCGAGCACATCAAGGACGTGCAGCCCCAGCTGGTGGTCATCGACTCCATACAGACCATCGCCACCGAGGAAGTAGAGTCGTCGGCAGGCAGCATTGCCCAGGTGCGCGAGTGTGCTTCGGCCCTGCTGCGCTTCGCCAAGACCAGCGGCGTGCCCGTCATACTCATCGGCCACATCACCAAAGAGGGGTCGCTGGCCGGACCGAAAATCCTGGAGCACATCGTCGATGCCGTCATCCAGTTCGAGGGCGACCAGCACTACATGTACCGCATACTGCGAAGCATGAAGAACCGCTTCGGAAGTACCTCGGAGTTAGGCATTTACGAGATGCAGCAGACGGGGCTGCGGCAGGTCTCAAACCCCTCGGAACTGCTGCTCACCGACGACCACGACGGACTCTCAGGCGTGGCCATCTCGTCGGCCATCGAGGGCGTGCGCCCCTTCCTCGTCGAGACGCAGGCACTGGTGTCGTCGGCCGCCTACGGCACGCCGCAACGCTCGGCTACCGGCTTCGACCAGCGACGCCTGAACATGCTGCTGGCCGTGCTCGAGAAGCGCGTGGGCTTCAAGCTGATGCAGAAGGACGTGTTCCTCAACATTGCCGGCGGGCTGCGCGTCACCGACATGGCCATGGACCTCAGCGTCATCGCCGCCGTACTCTCGTCGAACGTCGACACGCCCCTCGAGAGCGGCTGGTGCATGGCCGGCGAGGTGGGCCTCAGCGGCGAGGTGCGCCCCGTCAACCGCATCGAGCAGCGCATCGCCGAAGCCGAGAAGCTGGGGTTCAGCGACATGATTCTGCCTAAGTATAACATGCAGGGCTTCGACCACCGGAAATTCCACATCAACCTGCACCCCGTCAGGAAGGTCGAGGAAGCCCTGCGCGAATTATTCGGATAAGCCCATGAGACGACTCACCGTAACGATAGCCACCACCGCGCTGCTCTGTCTCACGGCCGTCATTGCCACGGCTCAGGACCAGCTGCCAGCCAGCCCGAAGACGCCCGCCATAGACCTCGACGTTCAGCCCGTCCTCTGCGGCGACGCCAACAACGACGGCACGGTCAGCGCCGCCGACATCGTAGCCATCTCAAACTACGTCATCGGCCGCGCGCCGTCCCCCTTCAACGAAGATGCCGCCGATGTAAACACCGACGGCAAGATTGACATTCGCGACATCGTCATCGTCATTCAGTATGTAGTGACGAGCGGCGAATAGATTTTTCGCGGGGCAGGGGGACTCACTTGATGGTGATCCATACGGCCTCACCCCTACCCTTAGCCTCCACGATTTTCCGCTTCAGTTTGTAGAGCCACTTGCGCGAGTCGAGCACCTTGGCGACCTCGCGGTTCTGCCCGACGAGGATGCAGCCCTCGGTGTCCTTGGCAGTGTTGCCGGCATGAATGCGGATGCCCTTAAACTTCGGCACGCCGAGCAGGATGGGGAGCCACTGCTTTAGTTTCGGCGAGTACGAGATGACCACGGCATAACGCCCTTCAGGTATCGCCGAGCGGCCTTTCACCTTGTATGCCCCGTTAGCGTAGTCGCGCCATGTAGGTTCCAGCGTGTCGCAGAAGTAACGGTCTTCGTAGCCAGCCAGATACTCATCGTCAACCTGTTGGCGGATGGAAAGCCTACCGATGGTGTAGGCCTTCCGTTTTGCTATACGTTCCAATATCAGTTCCATAGTCAATTATCAATTTTCAATTCTCAATTATCAATTCTCAATTATCAATTCTCAATTCTCAATTGTCCAAAACCTCCTTAATGTTACATTGTTACAAAGTTACATTGTTACAAAAGTAGAGCGGTAGCAAATTTTTCACTTTTCACTATTCACTTTTACCTTATTCCAATGGTGTCGGTCAGTCTTGGTTATCCAGCCGTCGCGCATCCAGCGGGAGATGATCATGCGCATGGCCGTTTCCGAGCAGTAGCCGCGCTTCAAGACTCGCAGGTCGTCGATGGTGAACGTAGGAGCCAGCTGGTCAAACACCGAATGGTTGCTGCCATGCCGCTGACACTCGTCGCTGGCCTCCACATACTGGCTCTGCAGGGCTTCGCCGAAGGTCTTAATCTGCTGCATCAGACAGTAGTCGGCCATCATCAGGGCGAAGTCGAGACAAGCCTTGCTCTCTTTTGCACAGCCGCTGAGCAAATGGAAGATGACCCCACAACGGAAGCCGATGACGGCGGCACGCTTGCGATAGGTGTCCTTCACGTGGTCAATGTCCTTGGCGGCCTCCACGCGCTTCTGCTCCACCCACTGCTCGATGGCTTTCCTTAATCGGGGCGTGTCAACCAATCCTGAGAAGGAGCGCAGACGCGTGACGGCCTCCTGAATCCGCGCTTCATCCTCAGCCGAACGACGCCCGAACTTGGGCATCTTCGAGAACGAGGAGTCAGGCATCTCGGCAACGAGGATTCGGCTCGAAAGCCCGTTCTCGATATTGTCGCTCTTGAAGCACTTCCGCATGGCTCCGTTCGTGCCGAGCAGCGTCCAGTTGTAGGCCACCTTCACCACGCCCGACTCAGCCTGGTCAGAGTTGTAGTCCTGTCCCCACTCACCCTTATCGAACGAGAGGCGGTAGATGTCGTACTTCGAGCTCCACGAGCCAGCCCCGTTCGTCTTGCGCAGCGTGTCAAGTTCCTCGCCGAAGGAATAGAGCGTATGCCCCTGGGCATTCTTGAACCGCTTCAACAACGTGCTGCAAGAGACCGTCACGGGAACCATGCGAATCAGCACATGAGGGTCTTCGGGAGCCTTCTCGTTGGCCTTGCGGCCCTTCTTGCGCTCCTTCCACTCCTCCTCGCGCTTGCGGGCCAGGCTGTCCTCCTCGTCAAACTGGCGCTTCCAGACGTCAACGGCATTTTTCACCACCGACTTGTTAGAGGCCTGCTCGCCCCGGATAATCGACATCAGCCCCAGGTGCTGACGGTTGCCGTCGCAATACTGCACCTCCACCTGGTCAGCGTAGGCCGCAGCAATAGGCAGAACGCCGCAGAGCACGGGCATGTGCATCGACACGGGCACGCCGACGAGCGATTCACGGAGTCCCATTGGCAAGGCTTTCACGTTCACCTTCACGCCCGTTTCCTCGGCCACGGCATCTGCATCCTCTATCTCGTCAGAAGGTATGCCCATTTCCAATGCCCTCACGATTTCGTCCATCATGCGCGAACCTTTCGTTGGCTCCTTGCAAGCCGAATGGATGATGCTCTTCATCTCCTGCGCTGACAGTCCGAACCTCGGCATCACCTCTAATAGCCACTCCTCTGAGTTATCGCAGATGGCTCTGAGGTTAGCAGCCAACTGGTGTAGCCGTTTGTTGCGCTCACCCTCCGTAGGCTCACCACCCGTTCTGCGCCAGTACTCGCTGATGATAGAGGTATAGGCGATACTCTTGAACTCGCTGGGGAATTTTTTTGCTAAGGATTCTGGGATT
>OCTX012263868.1_pt1 | contig 20853 bp, 18 predicted proteins | sample 1539691 | NCBI WGS metagenome assembly OCTX01 (sample SAMN02144231, study PRJEB22623) | gut metagenome | biome: sheep rumen | host: Ovis aries | place: New Zealand
ATTGGGGCGTTATGTTATTTCAAATACTTCAACTTCTTTGCGGAAAGCTTCGCAGCCACGCTCGGGATGGTTGGCGTAAAGTGGAATCCGCTTGTGCTAAATGTAATGTTGCCTGTCGGCATATCATTCTTCACCTTCCAAGCCCTCAGTTACACAATTGATATTGCTCTAGGCAAGTTGAAGCCGACCCGTGATTGGGTGGAATTCTTCGTGTTCATAAGTTTCTTCCCCCAATTGGTTGCAGGTCCTATTGAAAGGGCAACTAATCTTCTTCCGCAGTTTCAAAAGAGCCGTACATTCGACTTTGATGCTGCAACGCACGGAGTATGTCTGCTCGCCTATGGACTCTTCAAGAAGATGGTTGTCGCAGATACACTTGCCTTGTATGTCGATCGGGTGTTTGAAGTCCCAGAGATGTACTCCTCGGTGACATGCATAATAGGCGCATTCTTCTTCTCGATACAGATATATTGCGACTTCAGTGGTTATTCGGATTGTGCACGCGGCATTGCGCGGCTTTTCGGCTTCAAACTCATGGTCAACTTCGATAGGCCCTATCTGGCGTCCAGTTTCATTGATTTCTGGCGTAGATGGCATATCTCTCTCTCCACCTGGTTCAAGGATTATGTCTATATACCGCTTGGCGGCAACAGAAGGGGCTTTGCAACGTTGATTCGCAATATTTGGATTGTGTTTCTTTTGAGCGGACTGTGGCATGGTGCATCCTGGACATTTATCATATGGGGTGCCTTGCATGCGTTGTATCAGACATGCGACCTGTTGAAAAGGCGTCTGTGTGGAGTTCCATCCGTTACGAGTAGGTATCGTCAGCTATGGGCAATGCTCTGCGTGAATGTTTGCGTAGTCTTTGCATGGATATTCTTCAGGGCTAATGACTTCGCAACTTTGAAGAAGTATCTATCGGTTATGTTCAGCGGAAAGCTCGAGACTACGCTGATGGCACTATGCGCAGGGCAAGGTCCAATGGTGTTTATGGCATGCGTAATGGCGATAATCCTGCTCGGTGCAAGCTATTTTTGCCCAAAGGACATGAATTTCAAGACATGCAGGGCTAGGTTTCTTTTCAGCTCAATTTGCATTGCTACAATCATGTTCTTGGGCATGCCGTCTGGCGGTGAGTTCATATATTTCCAGTTCTGATGAGTAGGTTCCTTAAATTTGTAGCGCTTGTATTTGCCTGCACTGTCGTTTTGGCCTTGATAAACGATTTTGCCTGCCGATGGTTCATTTCACAATCAACCGGCAATCCGATATACAAGATGGAACGCCTTTGGCAGAGTGGCGATAAGGATGAAATAGCCATAGTGGGCTCATCCCGGGCGCAGTCCAATTATGTGCCATCTTTAATAGCGACCAATTGCTTCAATTATGGTTGTGACGGGCAAGGATATGCAGAAACATTATTTCATCTGACCGCTCTTAAGGCTAGGGGTGGCGATGCTCCGGTAATAATCAACTACGACCCTTGGTGGGTCACGATTTCGAAGTCAGGGGAGTATGTCGGCGACTACAGGTTGGCTCCTGCGAGTGGGCGTGTAAGCGGCATAGACGCAATCCCCGGCATAAGGCTTTATGGGTATCTACGGAAATCGGTCACAGATTGGCTCAATGCAAAAGCGGCGGTTACCAAGGTAATCGACAATGGTGCCGTCTTGCTTAAGACTAGTAGGAGCAAATCGGAATGGGATATCATAAATGAGAAGCAGACGCCATATTCATTCAGGCGGGATGAAGAGTCTTGCGCAATCTTTAAAGAGACATTGAATAGTCTTTTGCCACGCAAAGTATATGTGGTTGTCGCACCATGCAGCAAGAGATTTATGGAATTGTTTGAAGGGCGCGATGAGTTCAAACGCTTTATGAAAGAGTTGGACTCTATGCCCAACGTATGTGTGGTGAACATGTTTGGAGATAATCGTTTTACTGATGCAGACTTTGTCGATACGACGCACTTGAATATAGAGGGAGCACGCAAGTTCACTCTTACAATAATGGTGGCTATCAATTTGTACCTGAGTGAGAAAAGGCATGTGTATCAAGGTGAAGATTGACTAAGCCTTGCTGAAAACACGAGGACAAAGAAAACTTTTGCCACAATTATTTATCGAAAACATACACTGCATTTTACGGATGATGGTTAAATCCGTCCATGGGGACACCTATGGAAGTCAACAACTAGCGACTAACAACTAAAATGACAGCGAATCGCCGCATCTTTCTAAACATCATTGCCACATACGGGCGGAGTTTGTATGCGCTCGTAATCGGTTTGTTTTGTGGCCGGTGGGCGCTTATGGCTCTAGGCCAGACGGATTTTGGCCTTTATGGAGTAGTTGGTGGTTTAACTGTATTCATTACATATTTGAATGGAATTCTTGCTGGAGCGATAGGGCGGTTCTACGCCATATCTGTCGGTGAGCAAGCGACAAATCGTGAAGAAGGTCTTGAATCTTGTCGTATGTGGTTCACGACGGCTGTTGTAATTCAAACTATAATGCCGACGCTTCTTCTAATAATCTGCTATCCCATTGGCGAATGGGCTGTCAGGAGCTTCCTCACAATCCCCGCCGATCGCGTTCAGGCTTGCATCTGGGTATGGCGATTCGTATGTGCCTCCTGCTTTATTGGCATGGTCAGCATACCCTGGAACGCAATGTATGCGGCGCATCAGTTCATAGCCGAGTTGACGATCTATTCTTTCGTTACCACAACGCTTAATGCTTGCTTCCTTTATTACATGGTTACGCACCCTGGCGTATGGCTCTCAAAATACGCTTTCTGGCAATGCCTTTTAGCTATAGCGCCAAATCTCATCATTTGGATTCGAGCCCACTACCTGTTTCTTGAGTGTCGCCTTGTGCGCAGGCATCTTAAATGTTGGGCAAATGTCAAAAAAATGGCTTCCTATGCGCTTTGGAATGCGTGGGGCACGCTGGGTGCTGTTCTGCGTGGGCAGGGGATTGCGATTCTGGTAAACAAATACTTTGGTCCAAAGGTAAATGCCGGCGTTGCAGTTGGTACAACGCTATCTGGGCAATGCGAAATGCTTTCTGGAAGTATGATTGGTGCGTTCTCCCCTGCAATTTTCAATGCTTGGGGCGCAAAAGATTATCAGCGGGCACGGAAATTGGCGTTTCAGACGTGTAAAATTGGCACATTGCTGATTTTGGCCTTTGCCATACCCCTATCCCTTGAAGTGGATGAAGTTCTTCGTCTTTGGCTTCGCGAGCCTCCGCAGTACGCAGCTGGGATATGTCTTTTTGTCATGGCGATGACCGTTATCGACAAGATGGCTGTGGGACACATGATATGCGTCAATGCCAACGGAAAGGTAGCCGCCTATCAGGCATTCCTAGGGACTTCGCTCGTTCTAACCCTACCTCTCGCTTGGCTTCTCATAGAGCTTGGTATCGGCGTATATTCCGTTGCCTGGGCCATGGTCGCTACTATGACAATTTGTGCGACCGGGCGAGTCTGGTTTGCACGTCGCTTAGTCGGGATGAGCGCTTGGTATTGGCTGAAAAGAGTATGTATCCCCTTGGCTTTGCTGATGGGATTATGTCTTGCAATTGGAATGCTACCACGCATATTCCTAGATCAATCATTTGCTAGAATATGTACAACTACTTTACTTGTGGAAGTAGTGCTTATTCCGTTTTCCTGGTTCTTGATCTTGGACGCATCAGAGAAGTCTTTCTTTAAGTCTCGATTTGCCATGCTTGCGTCAAAGGTAAGGCGTTGATCCCTATGGTCAAACTAGCCGAAAAATCATATTGCTCAGGATGTGCCGCATGCAAGGCCGTCTGCCCCCGCTATGCAATCACCATGCGACCAGATGCGGAAGGGTTTCTTTATCCGCATATCGACGATTCGAAGTGCATCGGATGTGGAATCTGCAATAAGGCATGTCCATCGCTTAATCAAGCTGAATCTCGCAAGCCGCTTGGCGTCTATGCAGCGATGGCAAAGGAAGATGCGGTTCGGCTTTCGAGTTCTTCGGGCGGGATTTTCTCCCTTTTGGCCAAAGATATACTGGCAAGAGGAGGTGTCGTATTTGGTGCCGCATTTGACCACGATGACTGGCATGTATATCATCGGGCGGTGGATAATGATGCCGAGTTGCATGAGCTTCGCGGCTCCAAATATGTTCAGTCCGACGTAGGCGATTGCTACAATCAAACCAAAGATTTCCTCAAGGCTGGTCGCACAGTCTTGTTCACAGGCACTCCATGCCAAATCGCCGGGTTGGTAAAGGTTCTAGAGGCGAACCCATCCATTCCGACTGACAAACTTTTGTTGGTCGATGTTGTATGCCATGCTGTGCCGTCACCTTTAGTGTGGAAAAAGTATCTCGAAAAACGGCTTTCCGACGCCTACAATAAAGGGGTGGGAGGGTTAAGGGATATCAGGCGAATCTTTTCCAGGCGCAAGGATTGCGGCTGGAAAAGATACGCCATGTCATTGGAGTTCTCCAATGACATGGCGTATCTTGCTTGCTTTAATAAAGACATTTTCATGCGCGGCTTTCTTTCGGAGTTGTACAACCGTCCGTCCTGTCATAACTGTCCGTGCAAAAGCCTTAAAAGCGGATCTGATTTGACTATCGCAGACTACTGGGGCGTTGCCACCAAGCTACCAGATATGGATGATGACAAGGGAACTTCGCTCATTTTGGTCAACACGGACAAAGGTGCAACGGCTTTCTCTGCTTTGGCGGATAAGGTCACGTGTCAAGGATCAGATTTTGATTATGTTATGAAGTGTAATCCGGCAATTGTTAGCTCGACGATACCTCATAGAAATCGCAAGCGTTTTTTCGGCCGCATCACTGAATCAGATTTTGACTCACTAGTTCGGAAGATGCTGCACCCCTCACTGAAAAGTCGAATTCGCGCGCTTGTAGGGCGCGGGTTACGTAAATTAGGGCTTCGAAAATGAAAATTGGCATACTTACATTTCATTCACAACTCAACTACGGCGGGGTGCTCCAGTGTTGGGCGTTGCAGACGGTATTAGAGAAGTTGGGTCATGAGGTGGTTGTGGTTGATCGGTGGCTACAAAGAGAAAATTCATCTTTGGAGCTTGGGTATAATAAGTTTGGCCCTATACAGTGGATCAAATTTATGATTAGAGCTTCGCTTGGGCTTGGTGATATAAACCAATGGCTACGTGTGATGCGGACAAAGAGGTTTTTGTGTAAATATATTAAGCGTACTCCATATCATTTTGTCGATTGGGGGAATGCTCCTAGGGACCTTGGCATAGATATGTTGGTTGTCGGCTCTGATCAAGTTTGGAATTGTGACGACTGGTGTGATCCGACGACCTACCTTCTTGAAGGCGCTCCACATATCCCGGCGATCGCTTACGCTGCTTCTTTCGGAAGGGCCGACATCCCAGCAGAATATATTGCTTTGTATAAAAGAGGATTTTCGAAGTTTGGTGCGATTAGTTGCCGCGAGGAGGAGGGGGTTGAAATTTGCAGGCAATTCGGTGTTGGAGCTACTCATGTAGCTGATCCAACATTGCTGTCCTTTTACCATAAGCAAGCCAAAAGAAAGGTGCATGGTGATCTAGTCTGCTACTTTCTCTCTGAGAGTGTTGACGCCAATTGGCATGCGCTGTCGGCTTTCGCCCGCAAAAATAAGTGTAAGGTGATAATCTTTGTGAACAACGCACATCTTCTGCCCTTTCCTGCAAATTTAGCGCACATCAAGCAATGGCTCAAGTGGCAAATCCGCAAATTGATTTCACCTGTGCGCATCATGGATAGCGCCGGACCAGAAGAATTCGTCAAAGCGTTCAAGAATGCCCGCTATGTGCTCAGCGACTCCTTCCATGCGTTGATGTTCTCAATATGCAACAATTGCAATGCTAGACTTATTCGCCCCACATGCCCATTGCGTCGCCAGATGTTTGCTCGAATTGAGGAATTTGCGGCTCACACAGAAGGCCCTTTAATCGCCGATTCAGTGACTGCCGCGCTAGAGTCGCTATCAAATGGCGAGAATTTAGTTTATGACTATGAATGGATTAATCGCCGTTGCTCTGAAAGTCTGGAATGGCTTAAGTCTGCACTAATCATTAACCCCTAACCACTAAAATGCCTTTCTTCTCTATAATAATTCCTGTGTATAATGTGGCGCCATACCTACGTGAGTGCTTAGACAGCGTCTTGGCACAGACCTTCACTGATTGGGAAGCGATTTGTGTTGATGATGGTTCGACAGATGGTAGCGATGTGATCCTTGATGAGTATAAGACTAAAGATAGTCGATTCAAGGTGATCCACCAAACGAATGCTGGTGTAAGCATTGCAAGGAATAGAGCGCTTGATGAAGCAAACGGGATTTGGGTGCTATTTCTAGATGCTGATGATTTATGGAGCAAGTATCTTTTAGAATATGTTAAAAGCGGAATAGATAAATATCCTCAAGAAAAGTTATTCCGATTTTCGCATCAGCAGTTTGGAGGCGGGGAATGGGAAGGCCCTTCGCTATTACCTCAACAGGATTTTGTTAAGGTGGATATTTCTAAGTCGATTTCATACTCAGATACATTGTTTCTATGGCACAATGTATTCTTGCGAAGCGATTTAGATGATATACGTTTTCAAAATAATAAGCGAGGGGAAGATCGGCTTTTCTTAACCAAGGTAATGACAGAGAGGTCGGCAAGTATTGTTGTAGGGACTGCAGTTTTGTATGGGTATCGAAAAAGAGCTGGTTCGGAAATGAATACGCCTCCTTCAATTAGGGCATTGAAGGATGAGATATTACATCGTATTGAAGTGTTAAAGATGCTTGAGATCAGCAATAAGACAGGTGATGATACAAACTGGCGCGAGGCTGAAGAATGGATTATGATATATGGGTATCATTGGATTTGGAATCGAAATAAAGAGTGGCACGTACTTTTTGATTTTTGGATGGGTCAACTTAGACAAATGTTGACGATGGAGCGCATATCAAGGCTATATAAATTGTTGATGCGACTATGTCTGTTGTTGCCATACAAACCGTGTCATGAGATTTTTTGTTATGTCATACCAAAAATGGTTAATGGTGGATCTCCAATTCGATACATGCGCCATTTGATGAGTGGATTTTGTATTAGGTAGTGCTGGCGATGCCAAGAATATTGTTGCTGATTGAAGGCCAAGGCGAAAACGGCGCGATGGTATCTCTCCGTTGGTTCTTGCAATGGTTGGTATCAATAAGGCAGTTTGAAATAACATTGTTTCATTTGGCATATACTGGGAATCTTACTGGTGTTTCACACGAAGTGCGCCAAATCGGGTACCCGGATTGGGTCGCTCATTCGAGATTCGGCAATATTCCGATTATACGCGCTATACATTGCCCAAGATTGTTTTTTCAATTTGTGGGCTTGAAATTGATTGCTCGTTGGACATCGATGAGCAATGCTTTAAAAGGCATATTCTGTGCTCACAGAGAAAAATATGATGTGGCTATAAGTTTTGCGGACGATTTGTGCAATAGGGTAGTCGGCGGGTTTCGCGCAAGTAAGCATTTTGGTTGGAATCATGAAGATTATATCGCACAAGAGTTGGATGAAAGATGGCAGTTGGCAACACGAATGGCCCTTGCCCAGCTTAATGGGGTGTTTTGTGTGAGTGAGACGTCCAGAACCTCATTGTATCAGATAATGGGTGAAAGGGTTGTTTCCATTTATGTTTTTCATAATTTACTCGATATTGAAAAAGTAAGCGTTGCCTCTGCAGCAACATGTTATTCCAATAAATTGCATTTGCTGTCTGTCGGTAGGTTGTGCAAGGAGAAGCGATTTGATTTGATAATCGATATTGCGCGTAAATTGAGGGAGAAAGGTGCGGATTTTGTTTGGACTGTAGTAGGGAATGGCGAGATGCTACAATGTCTGCGGCAACAGGCGGATGACGCAAATTTGACTCGTATTGTCAACTTTGTGGGCCAACAGCGAGATTGGCAACATATTTATTCGCGAGATCACATTTATGTGCAAACTTCTAGCGCCGAAGGTTGGGGGTTGGCTCTAGAAGAGGCAGCACTCGCTGGTTACCGCTGCGTCTGCTCTGACATTCCTGTATTCCATGAGATTGCGGATTTTCTTCAAACGAGATTTGCATACGGTACATCAAGTCAAGAGTTTGCAGATGCTATTACTAATGTTGCGAATGCTGACGCAGTACTAAAAGTAAATAAGCGCGGCGTGTTAAAGTCGTATGATGTCGACAAGAACAATTTTCTTAAGGTTTGTGGAGTAAACAGAAACTAAACATGAAAACATATTTGGTAAACCTAGACCATAAGGTAGATCGAATGGAGTATATGTCTAGGCACCTCTCCAATGCTGGCATCGAATATGAGCGAGTGTCGGCTGTTTATGGTAAAGACTTATCTAGTGAAGATCGTAAGAAATGTTTTCGTCCATTCCACAGTTTTGTGGCTTGCGCACGTAGGCTGACAGATGGGGAGATAGGATGCTCGCTATCGCACTTGAAGATATACCAAAAGATGGTAGATGAGAACATTCAGATTGCATTGGTGTTAGAGGATGATATCGTCATTGTCAATGAGTTCAAAGAACAAATCAATGTATGTGAAAATAGAATGGATGCCGCCAAACCGCAGGTCGTTGTGTTGTCTAATTTTTCTCTAACATGCCCCTCAGATGGATTTGTTGGATTGGAACGTATTCATTATGCCATGTGTACAGATGGCTATATAATCACTTTGCCTGCGGCAAGGATAATTCTGGAGTGTAATTTACCGGTAGTAGTCCAGGCTGATTCTTGGCCGCGATGGGAAAAGCGTTACGGGGTGGAGTTGTATGCATATTGGCCAAAACTGCTGACACAGGATAATTTGCGCTTCGGAACGGATATCAGCACGAACATTAAATCTGTTGGCCCTGGGGTAAGTCGAGTTGTTTATAAGGCAACTCGCGTATTTGAGAAAATTATCGACGAATTGATTTTTATGATTTTCGGTAAATAACAGTTATCATGGTCAAGACAGTAGGATTTTATTCAGCTCAATTTTTCTGCCCCGGAGGGGCAGAGAAAGTTGCAGAGCGTTTGAATTGCATATTTCGGTCCCGAGATATCAAGACATGGGCGGTATGCGAACACGGCACCATACCATGGCTTGATAATGATGAATACATTGTATTGTTAGGTCTTTCTGAGACGGAAAAGGTTAAAAGAATAGTAGAACGTGCAAGGATTGAGAATACTGATCTCTTCATAATACATTATACGGCATCTGAGAATATCGATGAGATTAGTGCGGTGATAGACCAACTGCATGCCATAGGTGTCAAGGTCGTAGCAGTTTGTCATAGCCCTTTGACTAGTGCACTGCTTTTTGAGGAATGCATATATCAGTGGAGGGACTTGTATCGATACTATTGTAAGTGTGATATGGTTGCGGCGATAAATGAAATGGATATGTATTGGTGGCGATCGCTTGGTTGCAGGGTGATGCTTGTGCAAAATCCAGTCTCCCACCCTGACAATCCGATGTGTCATTCAGCACCGCAATCAGAAGTGCGGCTTTTGTGGGTTGGACGTAATTGTGCCGGGAAGAATCCTGATATTGCAATTCGTGCCTTTCAGCATGTGTTAAATGATTTACCTAATGCACGATTGACGCTAGTTGGGGGCTTGGATAAAGAATGGAATAGAATTCGCAAATTAGCCAAGGAACTTGATATCGGGGATAGGGTAGAGTGTCTGTCGCAGCGTAACAATATTGGCAGCTTGTGGGATGTAGCAGATTTTCACATACTGACAAGCATAACTGAGAGTTTCAGTTTGGTGTTGGCGGAAGCAAAGAGTCGTGGCATCCCAACTGTATTGTTTGATATTCAGTTCTCGGAGCTTGTGAAGGACAAGAGGGGTATTATTGAGGTGCCGTATGGCGATGTGCAGGCAATGGGAGCCGCAATAGTAAAAGCAGTTAGCGATGCGGGGCTATACGAGCGGTTGTCTCGTGGTGCCGTTGCCTCTATGGCGCCTTACAATGATGATATGGTTTGGCAGGATTGGGAAGCGCTGATGAATGCATTGTCGAATGATTCAGAGGGCCGCTATGTTAATCCAAAATACAGAATGTTGGCAAGGCAGGTCTTCTTTTGCTTTAACGATATGATGTCTCGTAGCGGATGGAGATTCGACATGGAGACTCAGTGGCGCAGAATCTCGGGGTGTTCGTTGCGATTGCCAGCCAAAATCATCGATGCACTCATGCGAGTTGCGAAAACGTGTAGGAGGGTTATACATGGAAGTCATTAATCAAGAGAATCAACGATCTGGTAGTATAGAGTTGTACAGATGCCTTTTGATGTTTGGGATTTGCTTCCTTCATGTTTTAGGGTATAGCGGATATAATCTATTAAATGTGTGTGGTTGTTTGGCATGGTGTGTAAATGGCTTCGCTTTTATCACTGGTTGGTATGGCACATCGTTTAAGATTTTGAAAGTAGCAAAGCTATATGGGGTCGCCCTGATTGCGTTCCCGGTTGGTATGTTGTTTGGGCACTTGGTATGTGGTGTCACACTGGAAGATGTATTGCTCCTGTCGTGGAAGGCATTTCTTGGATTAAAGTTTTTGCATTGGTATGTGATTTGCATGTGTTTTGCACCAATCATTGATTGTGCCTTAAATAAATTCAAAGAGAGTAGGCAGCTGCGCGATATAAAGTCCATGATTCCTTTTTTTGTCATGTGCTTTTCGTGGAGTTGGTTGACAGATTTCAATTTTTCCCGTCCATTTATTCCGTGTCTGGATGGTTTGGGCGGATATACATATTTATCTATTGTTGCAGTTTATGCATTTGGTCGAATTTGCCGCCATCTTGAGTTAGATAAAAAGATTAGCACAAGAATGCTGTTGCTAGTGTTGATAGTTTGCATGATCCCTGCATATTTCCGAGTGGCAACATACGCATCAATTTTTGCAAATATGATTGCTGCATCTACATTTCTTTTGTTCGCTCGGATGAAGCGTAGTGGGAGGCTGGTATCTAAAGCCGCAGTTTTGATTGGGCCTTCAACCTTCGCAATCTTTCTTATGCATTCACAGTTTTGGTTTTATAAAAATATAAGTGCATGGTGTCATAATGTGTATAATGGCGACAACAGCTTTATTTCTTTCTTTGTATGTTTCCTGTTTGGAGTAGTCGTATTCTTTGGCGCGTTGATTTTAGATATACCGCGTAGATTGGTTGTAATTCGTCTACGCAAATCAGGTGTTGTCCCTTAGATGAGCAAAGTATGGGGTTGGCATTGAAGCCTAATAAGTATTATTTGCTTGTTACTCCGTTCTTCCCAAGTCCGGAAGATTGGCGTGGGTCATATTGCTTTGATTTTGTTCGTGCAATGCAAAGGGAAGGCTCTTTTGATGTTCGTGTGTTTGTCCCTGGGAAAGGAGATGTGTATGATTATTGCGGGGTAAGGGTAAGGACATTCAAGACATTAAAGCTACCAAGTGAAGTTTTCCCTTTCATGTTTGCTAGGTTTAATGCATCAAGCTTCCTTCAGGCATTGGAATTGGAAGGTATAGATGTATCTAGCGTCGCAGTTTGTCATGGTCATACGGCAACTTTCAGTATTTATCCGCTTGCTGTAAAGGACGTGAATCCAAAGTGTCTCACATTGCTTCATCATCATGATTTGCAGTCATTTGGTCTTAATTCTGGGATTTTGCGACACTGTTGGCTTTACAATATGATTGAATTCCCTATTCTACGAAGGTACCATGAGAAGTTGGACGCGCATGTTTTTATAAGCGAGATGGTAAAAAAGAGTTTTCTTTCTGCGCCTGATACTAGTTGGACAAAGTATTCGAACTATCGCAAACAGATGCGCGGCCTACCTTACAGACATGTACGAGCCAAGAATTCTATTGTTGTCCATAATGGTGTTGATACACAGTTGTTCAAGAGGCCCGAGGCCGATGTTTCTAAGCGTATATGTTTTACTATTGGCTCAATAGGTAACTTTGTTGAGTCAAAAGATCATATTACTTTATTTCGTGCTTGCGTCAAATTATTGAATGAAGGGAGACAGGTTAAGGTTATAGCAATCGGTAGCGGCCCCGATCTGGAGCGGTGCAAAAAATATTCTAGGGAGAATAAGTTGGAGGTTGATTTCCGAAACGAAGTTCCGCATGAGAAATTGTCTGATTTTTATCATAGCATAGACCTGTTTGTTCTGCCGAGCTATTTTGAGGGTTTTGGCTGTGTGTTTACTGAAGCATATGCGTCAGGAGTGCCGTTCATAACATGCAAAGGCCAAGGTATGGATGATTACAGGTTGCAGGAGTGGGCTTCTATCGCGCCTGGGGATTATGAAGATCTTGCCAAGAAAATAGCCTATGTGATGGACAATAAGCCGAAGCAGGTTTTGGTTGGTGATGTCGACATCAATTCGATAGTGCGAGACTTTGCTGGTAAAATCAAGAGCATGATAAATGGTTGAAGCAGTTCATATTATCTATTGCAGCGACGCTGGTTACATGCTACCAACGCTTGTTTCGGCGGCTAGTGCAATGGCCCATGCCAAGGAGCATCCGATAGTTATACATTTGATCGAAACAGGTGTTGCCGATTCCGCTTGGGAAGATTTTGCTTCGCGCTTGAAAAGTATTCGGGCGGATACTGAAGTCATAAGGCACCAGTGGCGCGATTCTCGATTCGACAAATGCCCGGCATGGCATGGTAGCCGGATAATTTATGCCAGGCTTGTAGCTCAGGATATTCTATCGGACGTAGAGTGGGCGATATCGGTAGATGGCGATACTCTATGGCTTGGCGACCCATGGGAGATGCTTTGCTTGCGTGATGAAACCAAGCTATATCAGATAAGCGCAGACCCGCCAGATCCCAATGGGCAAATCAATCCTGTGTTTGAATGGTATTTGCAGCGTGGACTGAAGATGGATCAGAAGGATTACTTGTGTGTTGGCGCCATGCTTATGAATTTGAAGAAACTGCGTGAATGTGATTTTACGAAACAGGCGCTCGACTTTTTAGGAAAATACCCTGATCCAAAGTATCCCGAGCAGATGGTGATGTGTTATCTGGCGCAAGGGAATGTCTCGCCGTTGCCTGCGCAGTGGGGTGTGTATAGCTTTTACCACAATACGGTTGACATATTGAAGCCTTGCCTTGTCCATTATGTGCAAGACGGCCCTTGGCAGAGGCGAAAAATCGTAAACCTTATGAGCGATATTGCGCTTGTCTGGCATGATTTTGCGAGGACTGTGCTTGGTGTTGATGTCTTGACAGGAATTCCACTCTCTTCTCGGATTTGGCGGCGGATGGTGTTCTTGATTTTGAAGAAAAACCAATGGCTCCTTCGGCTCAATCGCAGGCTTGCCGGATATTTCCGCAATACAAGGGGTCTATCAAGGGAAGAAATGAAAACACTTCGCGACAGATTTGTCTCTTTTGCAAAATGAAATGCGTTCTGCTGACGCCGTGGATATCGCCGCACCAATTGCCTCTCGCTGAGGCAATCGTCAAGTTGATCGGCGGGGAGAACTTTGTGTATTTCTACCTCGAGCCGCCGCCACCGAATCATGTGCTTTGGGGCTGGGACAAGCTTGGTAAGGAGAAGTGGTGCAAGCTGGGGGGAATGGGCGATAAAGTGCTGCTCAGTTGCGAAGTGCTTTTATCTGGTGTCAGGGATGTTTCGCTCTTCAAGGAGAGAGCCAAACTGGGGAAACAGACCTATTATATGAGCGAGCGGTGGTTCAAGCCTCCGATTGGCATGTTAAGACTGTTGCACCCAAAGTATTTTCTTATGGCATGGCGGTTGGTAAAGTTGATGCGAAGCGAGGCTTCATTTGTCTATCTACCAATCGGCATCCACGCGGCTCGCGATATGGCGCGGCTTTGTGGTTTGTTTGCGGGAGATTTACGATGCCTGTTCAGAGTGCCGAAATTGAATTTTGATCGAAAGCCAGGAGGTAAGGTCTGGCTTAAGAACGAACCACGAAATACACGAAACACACGAAAGTATTGCCTTGACAAAATGTGGATGTGGGGGTATTTCGTAGAGGCTAGTAGTCAGTCGTCAGTCGTTAGTCAACAGTGCCAACCACAACTAGCGACCAAAGCCCGACGACCAATTACCCCTCCCCCACTAACGGTTAACGACTATCCACTAGCCACTATAAAAGTTCTCTGGGTTGGTCGCCTCCTGAACTTGAAGCGCGTGGATACTATCGTGCGAGCCGTAGGCGAGCACGCGAACTTGAAGCGCGTGGATAATTCATTGCCAAAAATCTCACTAGATATATATGGCTCGGGACCAGAGGAGAAGCGCCTAAAGAGAATGTCGGCAAAGTATGGTGATGTAATCAAGTTTCATCCTCCCGTATCTGTTGTAGAAGTCCGTAATCTCATGAGAAGTCATGATGTCTACATCCTTTCCAGTGACGGATATGAGGGGTGGGGCGCTGTGGTCAGCGAAGCATTGGAAGAAGGGATGTTGGTGTTGGGCACATATGAGGCTGGAAGCAGTGCCACAATACTTTCCCCAAAGAACCTTTTCCATGCCGGAGATTGGCGTTATTTGATGGAAAAGCTATGCGACCAAAACTCTGATAAGACCGGGAACGAGAAGTTTTTATGGAGTGCACAAGAGGCTGCAAGATTGTTTGGAGAAATATGCAATGGAAGAGCGTGAAGAAATCAAAGAGCAGATGAAAGGCCTGGCATGGCTTGTTGCGCTTGTGGTGGCATGCGCTGTGACAAAGGGCTATGCGTTGCTTCCTGTCGCGATTGCAGGATTGTGGTGCGCGTTTTCCGGGCGGCGAGGGCTGGCGCTCTTGGCATTCGCCTATCTGCCACTTTTGACATGTCTCAATCCAATAATGGTCCCTACTGCAGGTGTTGTGCCAACTATTGCGAGACTCACATTTATCCTGATGTGTATTATAATGGCCGTAACCTCCTCGACATATACAGGGAATGGTCAGATTCCTCTCGGTGGATTGGTCGTATATCTTTTGGTTGCTATCATATCTTCTATAAATGGCTGGTTTCCTGCCATAAGTTATATGAAGATAATAAACTTCTTTTGTTTTCTGGTCGGGGTTTGGTTCGGTACGAGGAATCTGGACAGGAGCCCAGAAGATCTCGACCTTTTACACCGTGGTTTTTTTGTAATGGCGATCTTCCTTTCGTTTGGAAGTATCGCCGTATGGCCCTTCCCGGCGATCGCATATCAGCAAAGCATGTCAATCGCTGCGGCGTTGGCAGAAGGCGGGTCGCAATATGTCGCAGCTCTGGTCAAGGAGGCGATTGAAAACGACCAGATGTTTGTGTTTGCGGGGGTCACATACAATAGCCAGTGTCTAGGACCATTGCTGGCTTGTTGTTTTGCCTGGGTTTTGTGCGATATGCTTTTTGTTGCCCGTCGTTTTACGAAACTTCATATTGCAACCCTTTGCGCAATTGTCTTGCCACTGTATTTGACACGTTCCCGCACGGCGCTATTTGCCCTTGGAGTCAGTCTAATAGTTGTGTCTCTAATGACGATGCATCGTATGAATTTGCATGGAAGAATAAAGGCTAAAGTTCAATCTATTTTGGCCACTATTTTACTCTTAGGCATCGTAGGCGCGGCCATTGTAGAGATTAATGACAGAACTATTTCGAAATGGCTTCGCAAAACAAATGACTTGTCGTCGGATAGGCGAACGTTTGAAGAAGCTTTGACGGGGAGCCGGGAAGTTCTGAATGAAATAAATTGGGATGATTTTCATAAGAATCCGATTTTAGGCATGGGCTTTCAGGTGATGGAGCTGCATCGAGAAAGATATCTCGGGCAGAAATTTGTTCTGTCGGCACCTATTGAAAAGGGGCTTTTGCCTCTCATGATATTGGGCGAAACGGGTGTAGTTGGATTTATAGTGTTTTGCGGCTTCTTGATCTGCTTCTTTAGCGGGTGCAAGCGGAGAAATCTGCATGTAACGGCTACAATGTTTATAGTTTTGTGCGCAACCAATATCGGCGAAGCGACATTTTTCTCGCCAGGAGGCTCTGGAGGAACTCTTTGGATGATGTCGGTTGTTGGCGGCTATGTAATAGATATGAAAGTCCGTAGGCAAAATATGTTTAATGGGCAAATGATGGACCTTGTTGGATATCCCTAAGATTATGAGAGAATGGATGCTAGATTGGCTATCTGTCGTTGCCGCATTGGGAGTTGTGCTAATACATGTTCCGGTGTATTTCCCGGCTGAAAGCAACTGGTTAAGTTTTGTTGTAAACGGGGTGTGTAGTTCATCGGTTCCGTTATTCTTTGTGATCTCAGGGTATCTTCTTGCACGAAAAAGTAGAGAGGGCGGCTGGTGGCAGGTTGCGATTAAAAAGCGAATGTTCTTGTTGGGTGCTCCCTATGTATTCTGGTCTGCCGCCTATGTTGTGTTGGGGCATATGATGGGGGTAGACAGGGGGGATATTACATTTGCAAATGTGCTAGGATTGAATCTGTTTCGCTTGCCCTATTTCTATCCGTTCTGGTTTTTAAGGAATCTATTCTTGCTTGTTGTTATTAGTCCTGTGTTGCTATGCATTATAGAAAGACAACCCGTGGTTAGTATGATGATTTTAGCGATTATGGAAAGCCTTTCGTCTGTGAAGATATTGCATGGCAGCAGCATATGGATCGGATTGTTCTATTTTACAATGGGGATGTATATTGGACTTAGGCTTTGTGCGGTTTCTTGGCTGACCAAGCGCATGGCCTATGGCTTGTTGGTGCTCTCAATAATCCTGTTTCTCTTAGGTTCAGTATTGAATCAGTCTATATCTGGCATATTCAGATCGTTTGCTAGGGTTATGCTTGTGTTGAGCGCATGGCGCTTATCCCCTGACAGCAAACCGCCAAGCGTGTTGGTTGGAGTTGTGTTCCCTGTATATGCTATGCATGTGTTTGTCTTGATTGGACTGACGTTTGTTATAAAGCGTTCGGTTGTTTATGTATGGTACGGTCAATTGATGATGTCTTTAGTTGTATTCATGATGTGTATTTGCATTAGGGCGCTTATAAAACGGTGGTGTCATGCGGCGTTGTTCAAGTGCATGTTTGGAGGTAGATAGATGAAGGTTCTTGAGGTAATCGCCATTTTCCAAAAGGCGGCAGGGACGAGCGTGTTTTGTGCAGAGGTGTCCAAGCGGCTAAATGAGGTTGACGGGGTTGAGTCTGTGATCGCTGTCCCGGATGTGACGGAACCGGGAATGTATGAAGTGCCCTCGAACACGCGCGTGGTATCCATAAGCGATGCGATGAGCGGAAAGGAGAAGTGGGATGTCGTACATATTCATGGAGTATGGATGCCGATATTGCATAAGGTCGCTGTATGGGCCAAAAAGGCCGATATACCGATTGTGTGGAGTCCACATGGAATGTTGCGCCGCAAGGCGCTTATGATGAAGTGGTGGAAGAAGCTCGCGGCGCTTGTTGCCTATCAGTGGTGGGATTTGCGCAAAGCTTCTGTTTTGCATGTTTGTTCGGAAGTGGAGCGCAAAGATATCGAGAGACTTCATCTTGGCGTGCCTTTTATCACCGTTCCGTTGGGAGTGGATATAGCATGTTCTTCAAGCGCGGCAAAAGTGTGATGAAGACGGTTCTCTATATAGGGCGCATCAATCGCGGCAAGGGGCTGATGAATCTTGTCAATGCTTGGGCTTTTGTTCGGGCGGATGGTTGGCGGGTCACCATAGCGGGGTTTGACGAGGAAGGTTGCGAGGCGGAATTGCGAGTGCGTGTCAAGGAACTGGGTATGGAAGAGGATTTCGAGTTTCCAGGTCCGGTTTACGGCGTAGAGAAAGAGCGCCTTATGGCGGATGCGGATTTGTTTGTGTTGCCGAGTCTGAGCGAGAACTTCGGCAGTGTCGTCATCGAGTCGTTGGCCCAGCAGACGCCTGTGATCGCAACGACCGAGACGCCATGGAACGAGTTGCCTAGATATGGCTGCGGGTGGTGTGTGGATGTCGGTGTAGCGCCGTTGGCAAAAGCATTGAAGGAAGCGATTTCGTTGTCCGATGAAGAGCGCCAAGCGATGGGGGCCAAGGGGCGAAAGCTTGTCGAAGAGAAGTACACTTGGGATGCCGTGGTCAAGATGATGGTTGACGGGTATAAGATTGCCTGTTCCGGCTACTGCTAGGGCTTTGCATGACTAGGATGAGATGTGCGTTTTCGAAAATTGTCGAGGTATTGCGGATATTGTTCAGTCCCTCGTTTTGGCGCGAGTTCATTGCTGATGATATTGCATCCGAATCCCGAATGTTGCATGAATAGTGCATTGTGAACGGTTTCCGACAGCCGGAACACTTATTTCAATAAGTGTTCCAGGTCTTCGCTCGACAGAAGGGAGTCTGTGTTTTACAGCAGCAGAGTCGATTTTCAGGCTGATACGCCGTATTTTTTTTCTCCGGCAGCGTAAGAAACGAGATGATGGGGATATTCGAGGATAGTGACAACCCGTTTTTCAGGGAGTGGATTCGTCGAAAGATGTAGCTTCTCATAGTCCGTAGCCTCTCCAAATACTTGATTTCAACCGACAGGTCTTCGCGAGAAGACTCTTTCTCTTGTTGTGGCGTTTAAACTGAGCGTCATCATTCCTGCCCTGTCAGGAGAACAGCCCAAGGGCATCCCAGACGACCCGAGAATCGAAGTAGTCTTGGTCAAGGGGGTGAGTCCTGTCGGTAAAGCTAGGAACGAGGGGCTTATGCGGGCGAGTGGGGAATATGTCGCGTGGGTGGATGCGGACGACGAAGTCGCCGACAGCTGGCTTGACGAAATCTTTGCCTCTCTTGAATCGTCTCCGGATGTGGTTGCGATTGACGCCAAGATGATTGGCTGGAAGAACCGAAGAGATCTGATTTGGGGCGTAGACCGAAACGAGTCCAATATCGACAGACTGCGGCGAGATGTCTATCGCGACATAACACGGCCAAGCGCATTGTGGCTATATGTGACGCGGCGCTCGCTATGGAACGGGCTGGCGTTCGACGAGGCTGCGAGGGTCGCCGAAGACTATCTCATTTTGCCCAAAGTGCTTGAGAGGGCGAGGAGTTGCGTATACATTCCAAAGATGCTTTACAAGTATGTTTGCAATGCGAACAGCCTCATCAATACTCAGAACTACGAGCTGGATATGGAGGTCATGAAGCTTTGGGCGAGGCGTCTTATGGAATCGCCACGCGAGCATCGAGGCGAGTGCCTCTGGGGGATGGCGGTGAGCTGCTATTGGGTCTGCGACAGGGTGGCTTTGGATTCGGCAGAGAGAGCGAAGCCTGGTGCCGAAAAGTGTGCTGGCAAATGTCGCGAAACCATAAAGAGATCGATGGGCTTTCTGCTGCACGAGGTGTTCGTTGAACACGATCTGTGTGTGTGCGAAAGGCTGGCCTGGTATCTGAGGTTTTTTTGCGCGGCTATCGACTGGTGGCTGCCTCAGAAGGTGAGCAGAATCGTGCGAGGGCGGACTAAGTGAAGATATATGTCATAAATCTTGCCAGGCGTCCAGAACGTATGCGCTACATGCAGGAACAGCTCGCCAAGGTCGGCGTAGCATATGAGCGTGTTGATGCTGTCGACGGAGCACGTCTTTCGGGATCGGAATGCAAATCGCTTGCAAGACGTTTCCGGTGGTGGTGCGCTAGGGGCTATATGCCTAGAGCTGGCGAGATAGGCTGCGCCATGTCGCACAGGAGTGTCTGGCGGAAGATGAAGGATGCGGAAGACCGCGCCTTTTGTGTCCTAGAGGACGATGTGGCCGTATCGGATAGATTTGCGGAGATGCTTGATAAGGCCGAATCTTTCGCCGCAAGGTCTGCGTCGCCACTCGCAATCTTGCTTACGCCGTTTTGCGCAGAACCTCAGGGCGGATTTACGGAAGGAAGCTTTGGCAGGATTGCATGGGCTGCGTCAACGGGAGGATATGTTCTTAATCGCGAGGCGGCGCAGCGGCTATTGTTCGCAACAGCCAGACTCGATTCGCCAATTGACGAATGGTCGCGTTGGGCGAAGCGTGGCGGTATCGCGCTGTATGCTACACAGCCATCTGTATGTTCGCAGGCGGAATACGGCAGCGAACCTTGGGATTCAGAATTTGCGTCCGACACTCGAACAAGGGATATGGTGCTGGTCAAGGACATGTCGTTGCCGCGCAAGATTGCTCATAAGGCGCTGCGAGTGGTAGGCAAGATAATCGACAGAGTGCTCCCATGAATCGAGGCATTAGAGAAATAGTCATCTGGGCGCATAGTGAGTGTCGCAGTACGATGTCGCTTTACCGTGAGGTGAAGCGACAGGCAGAGGTTTCTGTAACGATTGCGCTTTGGCAGCATGGTGCCGATGCGGAGATTCGAACCAGGCGTGAGACTACAGGACAGGGTAAGGGCGAGTATGATGATCTTGAGCTTGTGCCGATTGGCGAAGATATGGAGAAGGGGCGATCCCTTCTGGCTACGCACAATGGCAAAGGCGCGGTTCATGTTTTTTGCGTCTATCAGGTCTCGCAGGTCTGGCGGCAACTGATCAAAGAAGCGAAGGATTGCGGTGCGAGAGTAGTAGTATATGCTGAAGCTCCGTGCGAGATGTGTTTAGGGGTTAAGGCGTGGCTGAAGAGGCTCTATTACAGGTTCGTATTGCCGCGCAGGGTCGGATGGGTTGCAAGGTTTGTTGATTTGTTTCTCTGCCAGAGTGGAGAGAATGGAATTGACAGGCTGGTGCGCATGGGCTGGCGGAGGGATCGGATTCTTCCTTTCGGATATGCGAGCGCGGCGACGGGAGATTTCAACCACGGAAAA
>OCTX012049246.1_pt1 | contig 20838 bp, 9 predicted proteins | sample 1539691 | NCBI WGS metagenome assembly OCTX01 (sample SAMN02144231, study PRJEB22623) | gut metagenome | biome: sheep rumen | host: Ovis aries | place: New Zealand
ACCGCCCGGCTGGTTTTCGCTATTGCGCAGCAGCCAGACGTTTCCTGCATCGAGGAACGCAGCGCCATTCAGTTTGCCGATGATAGGGAAACGATATTCGGCGTTTACCTCGAGCTTCAGGTCGCCCATCTGGTCGATGTACGAATATTGCGACGTCTCGGGATGATACGAACCAGGGCCGATTGTTCGCATGCCGAAAGCGCGTATGCTATTGGCACCGCCCACGGAAAAGAGTTCGCTGTAGGGTGCTGCCTTTGCGTTGCCATAGCTATACACGATGCCACCAAAAGCTCGAGTGGCAATAAGGCTTCGCTTCGTGAGCGGGAACTGACGGGTGTATTGAACGGTTGTCTTGACAAACTGCGCGAAAGGCACATCAAGGAGCCGCTTGCCCTCTTCGCTGTATGGCTTGCCAGCGATGGCGTAGATGCTCGACACAAGCGCCGAAGCCTCTTTGAACGAGACGGTAAGGGCAGAGGGATGCTTCGGCGTGCCTGCCCACGAGAAGGTGTACGACATACTGGGCACGAACTGGTCGCGCATCGAGACATACAGAGCGGGGTTGGCGTTGACGATGGAGTCGAAGCGCTCTGTGCTGTGCAGCAGCTGGTCGTAGGTAATGGTGAGCGGTGAGAATTCGTGTTTGATATTTCGCTTATGCTGCAGGGTGTAGTTGACGCCTGCGCTCCAAGAGACTCTGCCGAAGAAGCCAGCTCGGTTCTGCCAGCGTGCCTGCAGGTCGATGGCTGTCGTGGAGACAAACTTTCGGCCAAGCCTGCGCCCCACACTACCAAAGAAGCGGAAGCGCGGATAGGATAGCGAACCGCTTAAGCCCCATTCGTAGCTATTGAGCAGCGAGCTCTTGCCCACAACGTTTGCGCCTGTCTGCCATTCATACGAGCCCCAGAGCTTGAGCGTCAGCGTCTCGGCAGCTCGGAAGGCGTTGCGTTTCGAGAAGGAGAAACTGGCACCAGGACCTATCTGGCCGCCTGTCTTGCCCGTGAGGTTGCCTTGGAACTCGGCATCGTAAGGCTTGTCGAGCGTAGCATTGACAACAATGTCGAGCGTGTCGCCTTCTTTGACGTCGGACGACAAGCTATCGGCTATCGACCGTTCTCTTGGCACATAATTGATGCGCAGGGAGGAGAAGACGTTTGTCGAGGCAAGGCCTTCCTGCATGAGCTCGCCCAAGGATTGCTTGTAGAGGTCGCCTTTGCGGAAGAGCATGGAGCGCCAAATGGCACGAGGCTTCAGCAGGGGTGCCTGTCCCTTCAAGGCTTTTGGCATCTTCTTGCTTCCCGGCTCACGCTCTTTGAACTTGACGGGTCGGCTGTAGCCGAAGGAGTAGCCGCCACGCATCGTCATGCTGTCCACTATATGCCGGTCGCCATATTTATATATGTTTACGCGCGTGCTACCTATATTATAAGGCTTCATCGCTTCTGGCGGAGCGGTTGGCGAGGGCTGAACCTGTAGCTTAACGAGCATCGGCGTCTGCAGGGTATCGGCACGGAAAGTGATGTGCTCGTTCCGCTGGTAGTAGTAACCTTGCTCTCGCAAAGCGGTGACAATTCGGGTACGTTCTGCTTCGAGGCTGACGACGCTGAAGGGGTCTCCACGATGAAGTGCGGACGGGACATCTATGTTACTGATAATGCTGTCTGCCTGTTCCGGGAAATTCAGATAGGCTATGCTGTCGAGGTGATAGACGGGACCCGGATGGATATTGTAGCGAACGCGCTCCTTCAGGGTGTCGCGCGGATCGGGAATAGTCTCGAACGACGTTTGCGCACGGAAATAGCCGCGAGAGCGAAGGGTGTTTTTAGCGACGGTTGCCCTCAAGCGCGGATTGACATTGCTGATGAGCACGGGCGAGGCAGCGAAGTGGTTGAACATCCACTTGCCAAAGCGGTGCTTGCTACCAGCATACTTGTTATAAATCAAGAGCTTAATAGGAAAAGGGTGCGTCACGAAGCTGCTGCCCATAAGGGCACCATTGGGAGCATAGGAGAGCACTGCCTCGACCTCTTCCTTTGTCGCTTCATAAGCCTCCTGGTCTTTCTGCGAAGCATGGCGAAGACTGTCGCGAACGGCTTTATCGCTCATGTCGTCCGATTGCAGAACCGACGCATCGCCCGTCAGCAAGCCCTCAACGGTGTTGTAGGCATCGGCAAGGGCTGTGATGACGCCCTCCTGTCCTGTCGTCTTCTCCCGAGTCGGCCCCTTGTCGTAGTCAATGCTCTTGATGCCACGATAGAGCTTTTCACCTTCCGGCAGATTGTTCGTAATGGAGCATCCCGAAGCGAGCAAACAGAGCACCACATACAGGGCGATTCCAAACGCCGCACGCGGAGATTGCAAACGCCGCACGCGGGGATTGCCATCGCCGCACGCGGGGATTGCCATCGCCGCACGCGGGGATTTTAACATTTCCACTCGATACCTATTCATTTCCCTTTTCCTGTTCTTCTGGTTTCACTTCCTCGGGCTTCATTGCAGGCGGCTGCTGCTCCTTGTTTTTCTTGAAGATGAAGAGCTCGCCCAGCTTGTCGGATTTTTTTCTCAAGACGATGCCGCCACCCATCTTCGTCACTTGTCCCTCGAGCAGCGACTCGTAGTTATTATCGTAGAAGAGGTTAACGTAGCGCGACCCAGACTTGTCGAGACGATATTCGATGGCGATATTGTCGATGATGGTCTGCCCGTTGTTAACTGCATCGCGTCCCGAGCTGACCTTTCCGCCGATAATGACGCTGATGCGGTTGCCCCAGAAACGTTTCGCGAAGCTGAAACTGTAGTCGGTGGTGTTCGTGCCTGCCTCGGATGTGCCGCTCTGGATGCCGAAGTTGACGTCGACGGTGCTGAGCGCCTTGCCTGCAATTTCGTTGATGGCGCTCTGCAGGTAGGCGTTGAGCGTGTTTGCATAGTTGTAGCCGCCGTTCGTCTCGGCATCGTCGGTAACGTACATGCCCGTGACAAGCATGGTGACTGCCACACGTCCGCGCTCCTCGGCCGTCATCGAAGAGAGCTGGTTCTGCACAGTCAGGTCTTCGGGAGCCTCCAGCGTGAACTCGAGCCCCATGTCGTCGAGCGTCCGGCTGATGGCAAGTCCTACGTCGAAAGTGACGTTGCGCGGCACGCTGTTCTCCGTTACTGTTGAGCGTACGCGTTCGCTTGCATTGATGTGAAGACGAGGATTGGTCACCTTGCCCTGGAACTCGACGTAGCTGCCTTGCGCTATCTGGAAGTCGTTCAAGGGGATAGCCATCAGCGAGTAGCGCATCACGCCCTTGTTGATGGTATAGCGTCCCCAAAGCTGCATATCGTTCTGGAGGTCGTAGGTCAACGTCATCTCACCCCCACCCTGCAGGTCGATATAGTCGTTGCCCATGTCGCTCAAGAAGCAGTGAATCTGCGCGGTCTCGGCAATGTTGACATTCATCTGCATGTCTATGCTCTGGCGCTTCACGTCGATGGCTTCCGTGGCAATCGTGTCGTTGAAATCAACAAAGGTGACAATGTCCGAGAGCTGGTCGTCGACGGTCAATGGCGTATCGGTCAGGACACAGCTCACGTCGGTACTGCCCAGCACGTCGAGTTTTCCGCGCATCCGGAGGTCGTTGGCTGTGCCCCAAAGCCTTCCGCCAAGGTTGACGAAAACCTTACCATAAGCCAATGAGCCCTGACGCTTCGGCGCATTGATAAGTTGGTAATTGTCGGCACGAACGTTCACATCGAGCAGCACGCGGTCAAGGTCGCTGAAGTCGATGTTGCCGTCGAGCACAAGCGGCGTCTTGCCTGCCGCATATGCCTCGATGCGGTTGAGGTCGATGCGGCTGTTCTTGACGGTTATCGTGTGGTCGGGAATTTGCAGGTTGACGTTGTAGCTGTCCGCGTCGATATGCAAGGATTCGGTCTTCAGCTCGCCGTTCAGGATGGGGTTGTCGGTGAAGCCCGTCAGTTTGAAGTCGCCCCAAGCATAGCCGCTCAAAGCAAATGGCCCGTCAGGCATGAAGGCATTGAGGAACGCAAAGGGCAGCTTCTGGAAGGATGTCTCGCCGTCTATCATTCCCTTCCCTTTCTCCTCATGATACCTGCCGTTCACCAAGAGCACCTCTTCGCCGTTGAGCGTGACGATGCCGTCAACATAATGCGAGGCATCGGCATTTGGGAAATAGACGCCGTTCAGACCGATGTCGCCGAGCCCGACACCGTTGTATGCCATCTGCTTCACAACCATTTCCGCCGAGACGGTGGTCGTGCTGTCGGCTTGCATGTAGTGGAAGTCGCCATGCAGGAAGCCGCTGATGTCGGGCATGAAAGGAATGACTTGCGTCAGCTCGCCCACATTGAAGTGGTTCACGCTAAGGGAAACATCCTGCTGAGCCTCGTCGTTGGGCGTCGTATAAAGCTTCAAACCTGTGCCGTCGTCGGCCAAGAGGTCAACGAGAGCATTGAGGTGTCCGCTGTTGGTCAGAGTGACGAAGTTGTCCTCGTTGAGCGTAAAGTTGCGGTACGCGATAATTGGGTTGAGCGGTGTGAAGTGGGCACGGAAGCCGTCGGCAAGCAGGTCGAGCGCCAAGCCGAAGTCCACGCTCTTTTGTCCTTTGGCATCGAAGAAGGCGAGATGTGTGTTGGCTCCCGTCTCTGTCAAAGAAGCATGGAGCTGCGACATGAAGGTGACAATGCTGTTCTTCGGTCCGTTCGCCACACGGGCATCGAGGGCGAGGCCTGTTTCCTCTTGTTTGATGTTCCAGTAAATACTGTCAAGCAAGATGGCGCCTGTGTTGAGACCATGCATGTGGCCATTGCCCTTCAAGCCTTCCTCGGGTGATGCCACAAGGTTCAAGGAGAGGTCACGGAAGCTGTAGCCTGTGGCATGGCGGAGGATGTTGCCTATCGGGTTCTTCTGCCCGCACGTCAGCTCCATCTTGAGATGCGGCAGAAGCGTGCGAAGCGTATCTTGCTTGATGCGAAGGCTGTCCATCTCTCTCGTCAGCTCTCCCGTGAAGTTTTCGATGCGCGCCAGCAACGAGTCGAGTCCTTGGTCGGACGAGACAGCAAGGCTGAGGTCGCCGGCAAATGCTTTTGCTTCGATGAGTTCAGGCGTCAGATTGGCATCGAGCGTAAGATCGAGCGGATGGACGATGCTGTCGGCCGTAGTGAGTTCGACAGCCTCGACGCGTGCCTTCAAGTTGTGCGTCTGCTTAAAGTCTGAAGCACCATCGAGATGCATGACCATGCTGGCCTTGAGCGGCTTCTTCGCCAAATGCAAGGCGTAAAGGTCGATATGACTAAGGTCAACGTTGAAGTCGGCCGCCTGCAACTTTCTGTCCGTGATGGAGGCATTGATGCAACCTTGCATCGCAAGCAGGTCATTATTGCTGTGCATCTCGACCATCGCCTTGCCCTTCTCCAACTTGCAGTCTGCCTTGATGTTGTCAAAATCCCACGACGCATAACCCAGATGCGTGATGTCTGCTTGGGTATGGAGCGTCGTCTTTGGACTAAGGAAGTCTGTGCCTCTGCCCGAGAACTTGGCGTTGGCGGTCACGGCATACAGCGAGTCCTTGGGCAGGAAGTCATGCAGGTTGAGGTTAGCTATGCGGGCAGTGCCTTGATAAGCCATCGCGTTCAGGTCTATGTCGCCGACAACGTGTGCCCGTCCCCTGCCCTCTTGGAGCAAGGCGTCAGCCGTGAGCTTCGACGCATCGCGAAGCCTGGTGTCGGCATGTATGGTCATCTTGGGGAAGCGAACGTCCGTCAAGCCGAGGTAGCGATTGACGCAGCGAAGGTCCATCGTTGTGATGTCCCACTTCAGGTCAGCCCCGATGCGAGCACTGTCTGTGAGATTCTGCACGGAGCCTGCAGTGCGTATATCAATGACGCTCGGCATCAGCACATTGCAAGTCTGCAGCGAGAGGTCGTCGATGTTGCCGTTTGCCACGAGGTCGATGTTCAAAGGCTGCGACGGATAACACTTGGCGAGGTCCTTCGGCATGTAAGCCTCAGCAAGGCAAAGGACATCCTTATGCCCTATGGAAGCCTGCAGGTCTGCTTTCATTTGTCCACGCTCCTTTGGCGAGAATGCGTTCCAATCGAAGTCAATGTTGCCGCTGGCAGAACTGTTTGGTGTCTTCAGATCGAGACCTCGCGCCGTGAGATGCTTTGCATCGAGGGCAAGGTTGACGGCAAGGTTGTCGAGTTTGAAGCCACTCTTCTCCTTGAAGGCAAGTTTCTTTAATTGACCATTGAGAGCCGATGTGTTCTGATTGAAAGACAACTTCTCGAGGTCGAGCTTCATATCGCGGAAAGCAAGATGATTGACATCGAAGCCCTTGACAGGATTAGAGCCCGGAATGTCATACTCCAAACTCTCCGCATCAAGCCTAACCTTGCCGACGTGGTACATTCCCTTGCTCAAGCTGATGTCACCGCTATCAAGACTTGCCTGACGAATGCTGGCTTTAACGCGCATCGCATCGTTCGGCAGTTTCAATGCTATCTTGCTTTGATTGATGCTGAGCTTCTCGACATCTATCTGCCAATCCAGCGGCTCGCTCTCTGTCGTGTCTTCCTCGGCAGCCTCGCGAAGCTTCATGTCGAGCACACAGCCGTCGAGCGTGACATCCTTCACGTTTACTTTCTTCTTCCTCAAGTCAATGTCATCGGCAACAATCCTGAGTTTGCCGATGCTGCCATCCATGGCGAGCGACTCTATCCACTCAGTTGTGTTGATACTACCATCAGAGAGTTCGATAGCTTCTACGCCAACATGTCCAGTCAGCAAGCGTGTAAGGTCGAGGTCAACGAGTGCACCCTCTACATTTAAGATATCAGTAGGTGGCTTCGCAACATGTACCTGTCCAAGCTTGAGGTCGAGGAGAGGAGACAAATGCACGCTACCGATGGACACCTCGAGGCCTGTTTTCTCTTCGATATAGGCAGTAAGACGATTCACCGCCCACCTTTGAACAGGGGGCAGATAAAGGCTGGCGGCAAGCAGCACGACAAGCAACACCAGCGCCAAGAGCGTCCACAAGATGTATTTCAGCGCGCGTTTCACGCTGCAAATTTACGCTTTTATTGCCACACGACAAAGCATTCTTCTTTTTTTCTAAAAGAAGACGTCGAAAAACGCGACACGGTGTAAATCCAAACACAACACGTTGTAAAAGCAAATGCAACACGTTGTAAATCCAAATGCAACACGTTGTGTTTTTCGACGCACCCAAAGAAAAAGGCAGCAGGCCTGCACCAAAGCAAACCTGCTACCTTTTCTTGTTGTCTTATTATCTCTTATCTCTTTACAGGACGAACAGTCATTCCATAATAGCGATCCGTTGATTCAGTTCCGCTTCCTGAAGAATTTAATCCCATACCATATGCCTTATCAGGACTACCACTGTCTAACGTACGTGACCAATAGGCACCAGTTACTGTTGTATATTCGAGTCCTGAACCAAGGTCACCACCTGCAGCTGGCAGGAAGATGGTATTACTGTTTCGAACGCTTGTTATCAGCATACCGTTCACACCGTTTTGAGTCGTAAACACTCTTGTCGTGTTCGCATCGTTAAGCAGTTCTTGCATCTGCTCCAAGGTTGGCATCTTTCCTTTCCCATCTGTATTTGCAATAGCTGCATCGTCCTCTTCCTCAAGCTCAGTCTTGTTATCGATGGGGCCAAAATGGCTCTGCGTGTTGTATTTACTAGCTTCCACAAATGTATCGTCTATAATGTTCACAAGTGCATAATTGCCCCAACCGAACTCTGTCTTCGGTGTTGTCTCGCCCCAGGCAAAGTAGTCACCATAACCTTCTGGCGTGCTTGCACCTACGTTGCACTTTGCCCAAAGCGTTCCGCTTGGCAAGCCAAGGTCAACATAAGGGAGTGCGGTTACCGTTACCTGGCACTCGGCATAGATGCTACTGTCATTTGTGAGGCGACAAGTAATGGTGCAAGTGCCGGGACCAACAGTTATCACTTCATAACCACTGACTGTTGCTACACTCTCGTCGCTGCTTTCCAAGACAATGTCATCGTAATGGGCATAATTAGGAATAATCATGGGTGAGAGGTATGCACTTTCGCCTTCGTTGATTTCAAGTGTTGCAGGCAGCTCAAGGCGAAGGACTGGCCAGGTATAAGGTTCTTCCTGAACACGAACAGGACGAACGGTCATGCCTGTCGCACCACTCATACTATTATAGCCACAGTAGCCGGTATTGAAGTAGATGCACCAAGCATAGCCATCCATGTCGAGGGTGCGACCCCAATAACCGCCCCTCTCGCCTTTACCGGTTATGGCCTCATCCCTGAACAAACCTGCGGCAGGCAGGAAGATGCTGTTGCCGTTCGACTTGCTTGTTATCTTCCAACCGTTGACGCCGTTCTGTGTCGTCCATTGCTTTGTAACATAGAGACCTTCTTCGTCAACCAGTTCCTGTATCTGTTCTCTGCAAGGCATCTGCCACAGCTCGCCCCAGTTGACGGTTGCGGCATCCTTATTGGCTGGCAGTTCAGCAACATCGATAGAGGTGTATGAATCGTAGCTGTAGTTAGTCTTCTGCGATGTCTCGCCCCAAGCAAAGTATGTGCCGTACTGTTCAGGACTCTCTGCGCCGATGTTCATCGTTGCCCAAAGCGTTCCGCTTGGCAAGCCGAGGTCAACATAAGGATGAGGATCGATAACATTTATCGTGAACTCTCCTGTCACACCACTTCCGTCTGTTGCACGAACAATAATTGAGCAAGTGCCAGGACCAACTGCCGTAACAAGACCATCACTTGTAACAGTAGCCACAGCCTCATCGCTGCTCTCCCAAGTCACAACCTTGTTCTTGGCATAATTAGGATATATACTTGCTGACAGTTGCAACGTTTCAGCAATATTAAGAGTGGTTCCCGTGGTACCCCAACCATCCATCCATACATTAATATTCATTACTAACCAATCATCATAAGGATCGTCTTGGAAGCGAACAGGACGAACAGACTTGCCACGACAACGGTCTGTATAAACCGTATTAGGAGACCCTGAAGGCGTGAAATATTTATCTATCGAAAGAGGTGAAGAAGAATAGAAGAGTGTGCGCGACATATACCAGCCGAGGACACCTGCCTGCTGAAGTTCTGCGCCATCGTAATAGCCAGCAGCGGGAAAGAAGAGTGTGTTGCCGTTTGCCTTACTTGTTAGCTTCAGTCCATTAACGCCATTCAATGTTGTATGTTCCATCGTTGTATTAGCTTCGCTGAACAATTCATCCAATTGAGCATCGCTCGGTGTTTGCCAACCATTGCCCCAATGAGTTGAAGCTGCATCATCCTCTGCTTCAAGCTCTGTGATGTTATCAACTGTACCATTGCTGCTATGTATGCAGTATTTAGTCAATGTGCCACCAGTTCCGTTGCAATACTTGTAAGTTGCCCAGCTGTATTCTTCCTTTGGTTCTGTCTCGCCCCAAGCATAGTGTGCGCCACTCTCTTCAGGATTGTCTGCGCCGACATTATGGTCAGCCCAAAGCGTGCCTGAAGGCAAGCCCATATCTACGAAGTCGTAGTCGCCCACTTCAAGCTCCTCGAAGCTGATGCTGTCAACTCTCGCCAAACTGTACCTTACCTTGTGATTGTCCGAAAGGTGAATCACCACTCTCTGTGCCAAAGCACTCTGCACGCCTGCCACTACCAGCAGCAAGGCCGCAATTAATGTCTTCTTCATCATGGCTCTTTATTCTTTGTTTTGTTTTCTCTTACGCTATTATATATAATGTGTTAGCTTTTTTGCCTCACTTTTCATCTCTCATCACGCTCTTCACGCCACAAACTTACAGTTTTCTCCGTTCACTTGCAAGGATTTGCCAAAGTTTTTCGTCGGGCAAAGGCGCTTCGATGTCAACAGGAACATGCGAGACAGGATGCTCAAGCGAGAGTCGCCATGCATGGAGCGAAATGCCGCCATCCGGATTGCTGCGAGGCGCACCATACTTCAAGTCGCCTTTGATGGGACAGCCTATCTTTGCAAGCTGACAGCGTATCTGATGGTGGCGACCGGTATGCAACGTAATTTCAAGCAAGAAGTAGCGTTCCGACTGTGCCACGACACGATAGTCGAGCACAGCCTTCTTGCTGCCGGGCACTTCACGGTCGTAAGCTCGGGCTGTATTCTGCTTTTCGTTGCGCGTCAACCAATGCGTAAGGGTGCCTTCTGGCTGGGGAGGCTTGTTGGCAACAATAGCTAAGTAAGTCTTCCTGACGGCCTCGTGTTCGGCAAACATTTTATTAAGTCGGGGCAGAGCCTTGCTTGTTTTGGCAAAGAGGACGATGCCGCTGACGGGACGGTCCAACCTGTGGACCACACCGAGATAGACGTTACCGGGCTTCTGGTACTTGTCCTTCAGGTAAGCCTTCACTTTATCTGACAAAGGGACATCGCCAGTCTTGTCTCCCTGAACGATGTCCCCTGCTTTCTTTGCTACGGCTATTAGATGATTATCTTCGTATAAGACGGTCATCACATATTCATGCCGCCATCCACTTGGATGACCTGGCCGCTTACGTAGCTGCTCATGTCGCTGGCGAGGAACGTGGCTACGTTGGCAATATCGTCAACCTGACCGCCTCGACGAAGAGGTATCTTCTTCTTCCATTCCTCGCGAATCTCTTCGCTGAGCTGCGCCGTCATGGCTGTTTCAATAAAGCCAGGCGCGATGGCATTCGCGCGGATTCCCTTTGGGCCCATCTCCTGAGCGATGCTCTTGGCGAGGGCTATCATGCCGGCCTTCGAGGCTGCGTAGTTTGCCTGGCCTGCATTACCGTGAACACCAACCACGCTTGCCATGTTGATGATGCTGCCGCCACGCTGACGCATCATTACTGGCACGCAAGCATGAGTGAAGTTGAAGGTGCTCTTCAGGTTGACGTTGATGACGGCATCCCACTGCTGTTCGGTCATACGGAGCATGAGTCCGTCCTTCGTGATGCCAGCGTTGTTGACGAGGATATCGATGGTGCCGAAGTCTTCCTTTATCTTCTGCACAACCTCTTCGGTCGCTGCGAAGTCGGCAGCATTGCCTGCATAAGCCTTGCAAACAACGCCGACTGCTTCGATTTCCTTGCGTGTGGCTTCGAGTCCGGCAGCCATCTCGTCGTTTAGAACGAGGTCTGTGAATGCTATGTTAGCGCCTTCGGAGGCGAACTTCAAGGCAATCGCCTTACCGATGCCTCTTGCTGCACCCGTGATGAGTGCGGTCTTTCCTTCTAATAATCCCATATTGTTTCTAATTTCTTTATTCCTTTATAAGTACTGGCTGATGTGCTTCTCCTGTCGGCTCAGCGCTTTGTGGATGAGTTTCTGCACGATGCCGCGACTCATGCCCTGAGGCATGCCGTCTGCCAGGCGACCGTAGATGTAGGGAATCTCAAGCCCTTTGACACAGTAATGCATGATGTCGGAGCAGAGCGGAATGCTGTCGATTTCGAAGCGACCCAGCTGGACGCCTTCTGCCATGATGGAAGCGAAGAGCCTTTGCTCGCTGCGGTCGAAGTTTTTGCGCACTTTTTCGACCATGATGATGTTGCGGAAGAACTCTGCCCGCAGGTTGCCGTTGCGCTGAACGGCTTCCTTGATCATGTTGAGATGCGTGTAGATGACTTCGACGAGCTTGTCCTCGGGCTCCATCGGGAACGACGCCACATCGTTCATCTTCTCGTTGATTCGCTCCAGCTCGCCCTCGATAACTGCCCAGTAGATCTCCTCCTTACTCTTGAAATAAGTATAGAGAGTGCGCCGGCCCTTGCCCGAGGCTTGAGCAATGTCGTTCATCGTGGTATTCTCCAGACCGTTCTTTGCGAACAGCTGACGAGCCACATCTACAAGTTTGATACGTGTCTTTACTACTGCCATTTCGCTTGCAAAGATAGCACATTTTATTTGATTTGTGCAATTTTCAGGTGAGAAAAATGCACAAAAAGTGTTATTTTGTGCCATAAGGCACTTTTGGGCACACTTTTTTACATAAATAATTTGGCAGATTGGGATTTTCGTCTTACCTTTGCAGCCGCAAACAACAAATATCGCGGGGTAGAGCAGTTGGTAGCTCGTCAGGCTCATAACCTGGAGGTCGCACGTTCGAGTCGTGCTCCCGCAACGAGGGTGGTAGCAATCCGGTGGCATTTCTGGAATATTTTATTTCAGCGGTAGCCCCGGGTTGTTCTTTTATATCCATAAACGCCGCACGCGGAGATTGCAATCCCCGCACGCGGAAATGCCAATCCCCGCACGCGGAAATTAAAACGCCGCCTGCGGGGATTGAAATCATCACACGTTAAGTTGACAAACTCGACACGTCGAAATTGCAAACACAGCACGTCGAAATTGCAAACACAGCACGTCGAAATTGCAAACACAGCACGTTGTGTTTGGCAACTCGACACGTTGTCTTATTCAATGCTGAACTCGACGCGCTGGTTTCCGACGGCCGCCCTGAACTGACCTGGCTCGAGAACCCACTCCATATCCTCGTTCACGAAGGCGAGGTCGGACGGATGAACCGTGAGCGTCACCGTCTTTGTTTCGTGCGCATCAAGCTCGACCTTGGTAAACGCACGCAGCCGTTTGACATCGGGCGTCAGCGAGGCAACGAGGTCGGACACAAACAAGAGAACAGGTTCCTTGACCTTCCTGTCCGATTGATTCGTGACATCTACGCTAAAGCGAAGGTCACCGTCGTACTTTGTGCCAGCCGCCGAGCGGGGAGAGAAGCCTTTGCCGGGCTTCACCTTGCCTGCCGCCTTTGGTGTCTCGACGCGCAGATTGGCATACTTCACCTCGGAATAAGAGATACCGGAGCCAAAGGTCCATTGCACCGTAGTGTTGGCATCGTAGTTGTACGCCCCAGCCATCGTCTCTACATACTCGCAGGGCTTGCAGTCGTAGGTGATGAACGAGCCGTGATGCTTCGGGTAGGTATAAGGCATGCGGCCTGAGAAGTTGGCTTCTCCGGCGAGCAGATTGGCCAAAGCATCGCCGCCGTAATTGCCGGGCAGGAAGGTGTGGACCACTGCCTTCGCCAGGGGCTCAATCCCGCTCACGATGCGGGGTCGGCCCTCATTCAATACGAGCACAATGGGCTTGCCGTAGCTTGCCAGCGACCGCACCATGTCCTGTTGGTTGGGCGAGAGCGTGAGGTCGTCGATGTTGCCGGGCGTCTCGGTATAGGAGTTCTCGCCGACAAAGGCCACGATGACGTCGGCGGCTGCTATCTTGTCTTTGAGAGCATCATCGCCTTGCTGGCCGTCCTGCGCCTTATGGTCGAGGTTGAAGTTCCGCGCATCGTAGCGAACCATCTCGCTGAACGCGACATTCTCCTTGCCGAACTTGGCTTCGAGGGCTCCCAGGAAAGTCCTGTATTTGCCGATCTTCGTGGCAATCTCGTCGGTCTGGTTGCCTTGCCAGGTGTACGTCCAGCCCCCATTCATCGTGCGGAACGAGTTGGCATTGGGGCCGCAGACAAACAACTTGGCGCCTTTCCTGAGCGGCAATACCTGTTGCTCGTTCTTAAGAAGCACCATGCACTCTTCTGCCATGCTCGTCGCCTCTTGTGCAAACTTGTCGCTTCCGAAGTCGGGATACATCGCAGACAAGGTCTTTGGAGCCTTCTTGCCCTTCTTCGCCTTTCCCTTTTCTGGGGTTCCATAAGGGATGTCCCAAGTCGAGCAATCCATCAGACCGATGCGAATCTTCAGTCGGAGGATGCGTCGAACGGCGTCGTCGATGCGCGACATCGGCACTCTGCCCTCGTTCACCAGCTCGATGAGCAGGTCGCAGAAGTCCGTGGAATAGGGGTCCATCGTCATGTCGATACCCGCATTGATGGCGAGGGCAATGGCGTCTTTCTTTGTGGCGGCAACGTGGTCGCGGCGCCAGATGTTGTCGATGTCCGCCCAGTCCGTTACAATCATGCCGTCCCAGTCAAGGCCTTCCTTCAGCCACTCCGTCAGCAAGCGGTGATTTGCATGGAAGGGCACGCCGTTGTTGTTGGCCGAGTTGACCATCAGGCTCAGCGCTCCTGCCTCGCAACACATGCGGAAGGGCTGGAAATACTTCTCCATCATGTCGCGATAGGTGACGCTCGACGGCGTGCGGTCCTTGCCGCTCACAGCCGCGCCGTACGCCATGTAGTGCTTCAGGCAAGCCGCCACATTCTGCATTCCCACGCTGTTCGGGTTGTCGCCCTGCAGGCCGCGCGTCAGTTCGGAAGCCATGATGCCGTTCAGCAGCACGTCCTCGCCGAAGCTTTCCCACACGCGGGGCCAAAGCGGCGAACGCGCAATGTCCATCACAGGCGAATAGACCCAGGGGATGAGGCAAGCCCGGGTCTCGTACGCCGTTATCTCTCCGATGCGGCGGGGAATGGCGGGGTTGAAACTGGAGCCTTGTCCCACTTCCTGCGGAAAGAGCGTCGCGCCCCAAGTATAGCTGGCGCCATGTATCTGGTCGACGCCGTAGATTTGCGGCACACCACATTGCTCCAACGATGCCTGATTGAGAGCACGAATGATGTCGCCCCACTTCTCGGGCGTCTGGGCAGTGCCAAACGGGACATTCAATATGGAGCCCACCTTGTGCTTGCCGAAGACATCATTGACCGCGTCTGCCGAAAGCAATCCGCCGGCCAGCGTTTGCGAGGCATTACCTGCCATCGGGTTCTGCACCACCTTGTCGATGGCGAGCTCACACATCTGCCCGACTTTGTCTTTGAGGGACATCTTGGCGAGCAGGGCCTCGACCTGCGCCTCTACTTTCTCATCACGAGGGATGCACTGCGAACGGGCTGGCAGTGCTATGACAGCACACATAAGGACTGAAGTTAAAAGGCTTTTGTTCATATTATCTTACTTTCTGTTTATACGCAGGCGTTGGTTGCCAACCTGAATGATGTACTCTCCGGGGAGGACTCTCATGGCGTTCGACTTCACGTCCCACCATTCGAAAGCCGAGTCGGGCAAGGGGATGCTGACGTTCTGAGTGCTTCCTGCGGCAACATCGACGCGCTGGAAGGCACGCAGCGTGCGGATGGGACCGTCTGTGTCGCCTACCTTATTAATATATACAAGCACCGTCTCCGTGCCGTCCCGCTTGCTCTTATTGCTGACGGAGAGCGTCAACTTGCCGTCTGTGAAACGCGGCTTGCCATAGACGAACTTGCTGTAACTGAGGCCGTAGCCGAAGGGATAGAGCGGTTCGCCACGGAAGAAGCGGTAGGTATGCCCTTCCATGTTGTAGTCCTCGAAATCGGGCAGCTGGTCCACATTACGATAGAACGTCACAGGCAGCTTACCGCTCGGGTTGACGCGACCGAAGAGCACCTCCGCCACAGCCTGTCCGCCTGCCTGACCGCCGTACCAAACTTGCAGGATGGCGTCTGTCGATTGTTGTTCCGGAACAAGCCCTATCGCACTTCCTGAGCAGAGAGCAAGGATGACACGCTTGCCTGCCTTGTGCAGCGCAGCGAGGATGTCGCGCTGATACTGCGGCAGTTCTATCATCGTGCGGTCGCCGCCCTTGAAGCCCGGCTCCTTGACATCCATCTCTTCTCCCTCAAGACGTGGTGAGATACCACCGCAGAAGACGACCGTCTTGGCATTCTTTGCAGCCTCAACCTGCTGCTGAACATCGCGTTTCCAAGGTATTAAAGTGGCCGAAGGGTTGATGGCCTTGATGCCTTCTGCCAGCGTGATGGTGTGAAGCGGAAAGCCGTTGTAGTTGCCCCACATCATTTCCTCGTCCGTTGCATTGGGCCCCATGATGAAGAGCCCTTCGGTGCTTTCTGCAAGCGGCAACAGGTTCTTTTCGTTTCTCAAGAGGACAATGCTCTTGCGGGCTGCTTCGAGAGCGAGGTCAGCGTGTTCCTTGCAGCAAAGTCGGCTCTCGGGAATCTTGTTCCAGGGATTAAGGCTGGGGTCGTCGAAATCGCCGAGACGGAATCGCGCCTCGAGCAGACGGACGAGGCTCCTGTCTATGGTCTCCTCCTTGATGCGCCCTTCTTTCACGCCATCCACGAGGCTACCGTAGCTGCCGCCGCATTCGACGTCCGTTCCGGCAATGACCGCCTGGCTGGTTGCCTCGGTCTTGTTTTGGCTGTAATGGTGTCCGTAGTCTTTCCAGAAGTCGTCGATGGCTCCGCAGTCGCTGGTGACCAAGCCGTCGAAGCCCCATTCGTCGCGCAATATTTGCTGCAAGAGGCGGTCGCTGCCGCAGCAGGGTTTGCCCTCGAAGCGGTTGTAGGCGCACATCACCTCAGCCACCTTCGCCTCTTTCACCAAGGCACGGAAGGCATAGAGGTACGTCTCGTGGAGATCTCTGAGCTTGATGTTCTCCGCATTAAAACGGTGACGGCTCCACTCGGGTCCGCTGTGGACGGCATAATGCTTGGCGCAAGCGAGTAACTTCTGGTAGCGAGCATCCGCAGGCCCTTGCAGGCCTCGCACGACGCTCTTGCCCATGACGGCCGTGAGGTACGGGTCTTCTCCATATGTCTCCTGTCCTCTGCCCCATCGCGGGTCACGGAAAATGTTGATGTTCGGTGTCCAAAAAGACAAGCCGTGATACATTTCTCGCTGTGTTCCAAGGCGGTGTGCCTGGTTGTGCTTGACGCGCGCCTCATCGCTTGTCGCCGTGAAAATCTTTTCCACAAGCACGGTGTCGAACGTCGCAGCCATTGCCATCGTAATAGGAAAGACGGTGGTCTTACCGTTACGGCCCACGCCATGCAGCGCCTCGCTCCACCATTGGAAGACAGGCACATCTAGCCTTTCGACGGGTTTTGAGTAGTTCATCATCAGGCCGACCTTCTCGTTCAACGTCAACCTGCCGCAGAGGTCGAGGGCACGCTCCTTAGGACTGAGGTTCGGATTCTGATAGGGATAAGGCTGCGCATAAGAGGAAGTGGCAGCACAAGTCATAGTAAACAAGACGAGCAAAAAAACTCGATGAAATGGGTGGTTTTGTTTCATATCCTCACGTTTTTTCTGCAAATATACGGAATTTCTTCTAAACGGAAGCAACTTGACAAATAATAATTTCTCGCTGACCATAAAATATTTTCCGCGTGCGGAAATGGCAAACGCCGCACGCGGAAATCGTCATCGCCGCACGCGGAAATTGCAATCCCCGCAGGCGGCGTTTTCATGCCCCATGCGCCACACTGATTATCAGACAATTAGAAAAACACGCTTTTTTTCTTTGATATTAAGGAAAAAAACATTACATTTGCATCGTTTAAGGTAAAGATTCCTTTCATTATGGCACACTTCAAGCCGACTTTGCTGCTTTGTCTCGCTTTCTTTGCTGCGACAGATCTCCATTCACAGCAACAGACAGAGCGTGCCGACACAACGATGATGCGGGAAGTGAGCATCAACGGACAGCGGCAACGCATTTCCTATCGCCTCGACAGGCAAAAGATAGATGCCTCGCAGGTGCTTACGGCTCAGGGCGGAACGGCCTTCGACGTACTACGAGCTGTGCCTGGAGTCGTTGTGGATGCCGACGGAAGCCTCTCCTATCGCGGCAGTCAGGAGTTTCTCGTCTATGTGGACGGCAAACCTTCGCCCCTCTCAGGCACTGAAGCCTTGCAGATGATCGGGGCAGCCAGCATACGGGACATCGAGATACTCACTACCCCATCGGCAAAATACAAGACGGAGGGCGACGTCGGCATCATCAATATCGTCACCAAGCGCAGCGAGACGGACGGTTGGGACATCGCCCTAAACGGCACCGCCTCGACATGGAGCACGCTCTCGCTCGACACGAAAATCAATTACCGAACAGGGCACCATAATATATATGTGGGCGGACAAGGCTCCGACATCCACAACAAAAGCCAGTTCCAGCAAGAGAAGACCACCTCGGCCAAAGGCACGACGGTGACCTCCTTTGCCGACGGCACACGTTTCCGAGACTTCCGCACCTACATCGGACAAGGCGGATATGAGTTCAACGACGGCTGGCATCGCTTGGGCATCGACCTGCAAGGCGGCAGAACCATCAATCCGAGAGGCGGCGACATGACTTATAACACAAGCACCACGACTGGCAGTCTGCCTTCTATCAACGATGTCCTCGACAGTCACGACCGCTATAAACTGACGAAGAAGCTGTTCCAAACGGCTATTGACTACACCTGGAAGCTCAACGAACGGGGCGATGAAATCAACATCTCCAACCGTTTCCGCTACGACCGCTTCTCGGAAGAATACACCGAGAGCAACATGTTCGACCTCAATGGAGCACGTCAGGAAGGTACGCGAGGCTATGAGACAGAGCATCATTGGGACTGCGACGGTGCTCTCTCCTATAAGCTCCATTACCGCCCGACCGGCACACTCGAGCTCGGCTATCAGTACACAACCTACAGCGAGCACGGCGACTATCGCATCTGCTACTGGGACCTGCCCTCACAGAACTTCGTTTGGCAAGACGACCTCTATGCGCCTTTCTACTATCGCCGCCAGACGCATAGCGAATACGCACAGGTGAACGACCGCATCGGCCCCTTGCAATTCGACGCAGGACTCCGTATAGACCACCTCATCGACGAGATGGACTTGCCTACCATCACGAGTCGCTACAAGAAGTACACAGAGCTCTATCCCTCGGCTCACCTCGCTTATACGACCAACAAGGCAGGAACCTTCACGCTCGGATATTCGCGACGGACGAACCGCCCAGGCATCTGGAAACTCGAACCCTACATCACCTACGAGGACTACCACACGCGCATCATCGGTAACCCTGACTTGAAGTCGGAGTACATTCACTCGATGGAGCTCGCTTGGCGCAAAATGTTCGGTCAGACACAACTGACGGCAACCTTCTATGCAAGGCGCCGAACCGGAGTTGTCGACTATGTACGCCGTGCTTATGATGCTGGTGTAACACTCGACAGCATTATCAATGCCGGCAATGGATGGCGAAAAGGTCTGGAGCTGCAAGTCACGACGAAGCCCACCCGATGGTGGCAACTCACAATGAACGGCGACCTGTCGCTCCACAACTTTCGGGCCAAGTACGAAGGCTGCACCAGTACACACAACACGACAGGCACGGTGGGATGGATCAACAACTTCCGCCTTGCAAAGAACACGGCTCTCCAGTTCGACGGACACTTCGTGAGTGGACACCATCTCACACAAGGTTGGGAAACAGCCTACGTCTATTTCGACCTCGCAGCACGCCAGTCGTTGCTCAAGGGCAAACTGCAGCTGGGACTTGTCGCCCACGACATCTTCCATACGGCTCGCTACCACAGCCTCCGCACCTCAACGCTCTTGAGCAGCGAGACATGGGTGCGCCCCACCTACCCCAACATCGTCTTCAGCGTCTCCTACCACTTCCGCCAACCCTCAGCAAAAGCAAAAGAGGGAGCGATAAGCAAGGAGGCAGAGTTCGTGGGAAAGGACTTCTAACCCCAAGCGGGTAATTCAAAATGACTAAATTCAAAATTCAAATCATATGAAGAAACTTGCTTTACTGTTGAGCCTGTTGATGTCTGTTTGCGTCATGGCCCAGAAGAGTGATAGCCCCCTTCGAGTTGGTGTGTCGGGAGTGGCTCACGGACACCTTTGGAACCTCATTAATGCCATGAATCGAGGCGATTTCGTCATTGTTGGTGTGGCTGAAGAGAATGACGACTTCCGCGCCCACAACAATCTCGTCGGCCGTCTACCAAAGGAGAAGTTCTATGCCTCTGTCGACGAGATGCTCGACAAGGAAAAGCCCGAAGTGGTGGTCGATTACGGAAGCATCCTGCATCATAGCGTGACAGTGGAAGCCTGTGCCAGACGCGGCATCCATGTCATGGTGGAGAAGCCGCTCGCCACGACCTACAAGCAGGCGCTCCGAATGCAGGAACTGGCAAAGAAGTACGGCATAAAAATCATGACAAACTACGAGACGACTTGGTACAACACCAATCATCATCTCAAAGGTCTTGTGGAGCGCGGACAGCTTGGCAAAGTCCATCGCATCGACGTCTACGACGGACATCAAGGACCAAAAGAGATAGGTTGCGACAGGATGTTCCTCTCGTGGCTGACCGACCCGAAGGAGAACGGCGGCGGTGCCGTGATTGACTTCGGCTGCTATGGTGTCAACCTTGCCACTTGGTTGCTGAATGGCGAGAAGCCGAAAAGCGTCTATGCCGTCCTGCAGCAGAACAAACCAGAGGTTTATCCGAAGGTGGATGATGATGCCACGATACTCCTCGAGTACGAAGACTGCACCGTTCAGGTAATGGGCTCGTGGTGCTGGCCAATGAACAGGAAGGACATGTACGTTTATGGCTCGCGAGGTTACGCTTATCAAAAGAACGGGAACCGCATGCAGCTCCTTGTTGACGGCAAGCAAGGCAGGGAGTTCAACGCGCCCAGACTTCCAGCGCCTTATGATGACTCGTATCGTTACCTGAAAGCCCTCGTCAGAGGCGAGATAGAAGAGCAGCCATCCGACCTCTCAGCCTTGCAGAACAACGTCCTCGTCGTCCAAATCCTCGAAGCCGCAAAGAAAAGTGCCAAGACAGGAAAAGCAGTGAAACTATAAGAACTATGTTTGTCGGGATAAAATAAGGCGGCAGTTTCCTGTCGCCTCTTTTTCGTTTATAGAAGTTTCTACTTTACTAAAACCTTCCTTGTCGTGCCATCCGAATAGCGATTGATGTTGATGCCCTTTTGAGGCTTCGCAATCTTACGGCCTTGCAGGTCGTATATGTAGCCGTTATCTTTAATGTTAATGTTGTTAATGCCTGTGCCATTGTCATGAAGCACAACCTCCAGC
>OCTX012100760.1_pt1 | contig 20838 bp, 16 predicted proteins | sample 1539691 | NCBI WGS metagenome assembly OCTX01 (sample SAMN02144231, study PRJEB22623) | gut metagenome | biome: sheep rumen | host: Ovis aries | place: New Zealand
GATGGCAGATCGTCGCGATGGCGATGACCACGCGCTGCCGCATACCGCCGGAGAGCTGGTGCGGATACAGCTCCATCCGCCGCTCGGGCTCCGGAATGCCGACATCCTGCATGGCCTTGAGGACCCGCGCCCGGATCTCTTCTTTCGAGAGCTTCACACCGGGCTTGGAGTTGACGCCGTGCAGCTTTAAGGGCTCCGCGATCTGCTTTCCGATCTTCATCAGGGGATCCAGGCTGGTCATCGGCTCCTGGTAGACCATGGAGATTTCCTTACCGTTGATGTGCTGCCGCTCCTTCGCGGACATCTTCGCAAGGTCCACGGGTGCCGGCGCGGGCTTCGGCGGTTCGTTCTCCGCCGTCTTCGCGGGCGGCTCATGGTAGATGATCTCTCCGCCGGTCACGGAGAGCTGGTCATTTAAAAGGCCCATGACGGCCAGATTTGTGATGCTTTTTCCGCAGCCGGATTCGCCCACGACGCCGAGAATCTCTCCGCGGCGGACCTCATAGCTGATGCCGTCCACCGCCGTGTACTCGCCGCCGTTCTCGTGAATACCGATCGTCAGATTTTTAATTTCCAGCAAATTGCTCATAGGAACCTCTTCCGGACGCCCTCGCCGATACAGTTGAGTCCCACAATGGTGAGAACGATCATCATGCCCGGCGCCAGTGCGCACCAGGGTGCGGTAAAGATAATGCTCTGCGCCTCGGACAGCATTCTGCCCCAGCTCGGCGCGGGCGGCTGGATTCCCAGCCCCAGATAGCTCATGCTCGATTCTGCCAGGATCGCGTTGGACAGTCCGACGATGACCGAGGAGAGCAGCAGCGGGAAAATATTCGGAAAGACGTGGATCAGCGCCAGCCGGATGCCGGAAATGCCGAAGATGCGCGCCATTTTGACAAAATCCGCATTCTTGTACTGCAGGGTTCCCGTCCGGACCATACGGGTGAAGCTCGGGATGAACATGATGCACAGAGCGATGACGATGGTGTAGTTGTTCTGCTCCATGACCGTCACGATAATCAGCGCGATGAGAATGCCGGGGAAAGAATTGATGGCATCCACGACACGCATGATCACCTCGTCGACAATTCCGCCGATATAGCCGCTGACAAGGCCCAGCACCGAGCTGATGGCGGTGCAGGACAGGACGGTGGAAGCCGCCACGACCAATGTAAACCGCGCGCCGACAATCGCGCGGGAGAAAATATCCCGCCCGAAATTGTCTGTCCCGAACAGATGCTGCAGGGAAGGCGGCTGCAGCCGCATGGCAGTATTCATTTCATTGATGTCGTAGGGCGTGTAAAACAGACTGATCACCGCGAGGGCCGCGATGATGCCTGTCAGAATACACCCGATCCGAATTTCAGCTTTTCCGTCCTTCATGACACTCTTTCCTTCAACCGGTCTGTCCGGCTTCATGCACTGCTCCTTTTAATCCGATGAGAGCCGGATCCGCGGATCAATCAGCTGAATCAGGATATCCACAATATAATTCGTCACCACGATTACCATCGCCACATACAGAACCAGCGTCTGCGTCAGCGGAAAATCACGGCTGGTGACAGACGAAATCAGAAGCCGTCCGATGCCGGGAATGCCATAAACCTGCTCCACGATAATACTTCCGGAGAAAATGGAACCGATCATCATGCCGATCAGCGGAATGACGGAAACGATCGCGTTTTTCAGAACATGGCGGTAGAGAATGCCGTTCACGCTGTTTCCGACGCCCTTCGCCGTGCGCACATAGCCCTTGGAGAGCTCATCAATCATCGCCGTGCGGACATATTTTGTCAGAATGGCAATCTCCGGAATGGCAATGGAGAGGGCCGGGAAGAACATGAACTGTACAAACCCGCCGAAATCGTCCTTATAGCTGACATAATTGCCCGGCGAGAACAGATGCAGCACCAGGCCGAAAATCCACATAAACAGAATGCTCAGGAAAAAGCCGGGGAAGGAAATCCCCAGCATGGTGAAGAAATTGATGAACTGCTCGATAACGGTGTCTTTTTTGCGCGCCGCGAAGACGCCCAGCGGAATGGACGCGGCAATGACCATGATGATGGTCATGATTCCCAGCAGAACGGTGACCGGCAGACGGCTGCCGACCAGATCCGCCACCGGCATGGAATAGCGGATGGATGTGCCGGGATTGCCGGAAAGGAGCCCCGCCACCCAGTTGCGGTACTGCACGAGAAGCGGCAGGTCCGTTCCCAGGGTGTGCCGGAGCTGCTCCAGCTTTTCCGGGGAGGCCTCGGTGCCCAGAATGAGCATGGCGGGGTCTCCCGGAATGATATGGAACGCCGCAAAAGTCAGCAGCGTAATGGTGAACATGGTCACCAGAAGAACAATTGTCTTTCGAACCAGATAGCGCATAAGGCTCCTGTCTGCAGGCCGCTTACTCTACAGCGTAGATTGCGGAGAAATCTGTCGCGTAGAGCGGATAGCCCGCAAAGCCCGCGAACTTTTTGGAGTAGACCAGATTATAGGAAATATCCTCGATATATACGCTGGCTGCTTCCTGTGTCAGAATCTGCTGCGCCTTTTTGAACTCGGCGATGCGCTGATCCTGATCGGTCTGCGCGATGGCCGCGGCATAGGTTTCGTCGTATTCCGGCGAATTGAAATTGACAAAGTTGTTATGTGCATCCGAGACGTAACGGGACAGGAAAGCCGTGGGCGAAGCGATGGCGCCGTCCAGGGAGATGATGGTCGCCTCGTAGTTGCGGCCGGAATAGATCTTCTCCAGCCAGGTTGCCCAGTCGACCTGCTCGATTTCCATATCCACGCCGATCTTCTTCAGCTGATTGACAAGGACCTGTGCCGTGTCCACATGCACCTGGTAGTTGCTGGGTGCCTTGATGGTGAAGGAAAAGCCGTCCGGATAGCCCGCCTCGGCAAGCAGTTCTTTTGCTTTTTCGATCTCGGCGCCTTCGCCGTAGTAGTCGGTCAGGCTGTCATCATAATAAGCGGAGAGACCGGGAATCAGTGCACTGCCGACCTTGACGCCGTAACCGTAGTTGACGGTGTCGATGATTTCGTTTGCGTCGATTGCATAGCACAGAGCCTGCCGCACGCGCACATCGTCAAAGGGCTTGACGGCGTTGTTGAGCGCAAGGAGCTGAACAGCGTTGGAATTGCTGACATTGATGGTGACATCGTTCTTCTCCAGCTGCTCCGTGATTCCGCCGTTTGCGGTGAAGCCGTCAATGGCGCCGGACTTGAAGCTGACCAGCAGATCTGCCGAGCTTGCGATGAATTTCACGACGACGGTCTGCAGCTTCGCAGGCGTTCCGTAATAATCGTCGTTGCGGACCAGCGTGACATGATCCTGCACTTCATATTCCGTGAATTTGAACGGACCGGTTCCGATCGGAGCAAGAGCAAGCTCGCCGTTGTTGTCGGAATCCTTCGGCACGATGGCCTGGGAGGCCATGGCCAGGAAGTCCGTGTTTCCTTCCTTCAGGGTAATCACCAGCGTCTTGTCGTCCTGTGCCTCGAAGGTCTCGATGTTGTCGAAGCCGTTCAGGCTGTTGGTGATGGCCAGCTGAATAGAATAGAGCACATCGTCCATGGTCAGCGTCTGTCCGTTGTGGAATTTAACGCCGTCCCGCAGGACGAAGGTATAGGTCTTCGCGTCGTCCGAAACCTCATAGGACTCCGCGATGGCCGGGGCGAAGGTTCCCTCCGTCGTGACCTTGACAAGACCTTCATAAATATTAAAGTAAATACTCTTCGCGTCGGCAGTGGTCGAGGTGAAGGGGTCAAAATTATTCACTTCCGTCGGCAGTCCGTACACGAACTTCGCACCGGCGGCCGCAGTGCTGCTGCCCGCCGTATTTCCGCAGGCGGCGAGTGAAAAGGCCATCAGAACTGCGAGCGCAAGTGCTGCAAGTCTGGTGCCGATGCGGTGTTTTCTGTTGTGATTCTGAGTGTGGTTTGCGGACAGAGCTGCCCGAAGTGACTGATGAGACCGGGTTGTCCCGGCGGCTGCAATATTCTTCATGCGATCCTCCTGCTGCTGTTCCGGCAGATTTTAAGGCAGCACTCGCTGCCGCCGGATATAGCGCAGGTTTATTATTGCACCGCGGTATTTCATTGGCAAGGGAATTGACAAAAAATTCACAAAGTGTGCACAAAAAAATGACCCCGGCGGCCGCGTTTCTTCAGGGATTCTCTTATAAGGTGCACTGAAAACCGGCCCAACGCCCGGAGGCGCTGTCCTCCCGGAACCGAAGTCAGATACATTGTACTCCATAGGATAGACTGTGAAAAGCCCCGGCAGATTCGTGTCGATTCTCTGCCGGCTGTTAGTATATTATTATTATGTAAGACCACATTACCGTATGCTGCACTGTCATCTCCCGGCCCTTGAAAAGGCAAAAGTAGAAATATAAGCATGCAGTCAGAAAAGGATCACTGTTCACAGAAAAAACACTTTACATTTGATACAATCTTATTGTAAGATTATACAGCCATGAGCATGACGAGAGGAAACGAGCGCATGAGTGAATCTCAAAGCGGATATGAGTTTCTGAAAAGATTTCAGGAAGAACAAAAAGGGGAAAACGCATCATTCAATGTTTTTTCTGATTATCTGATTGCAAAGGCATGGGAGCAGAACGTACCGATCATCGGACAGTTTGAACTGACTCCTCTGTGCAACTTTGATTGCAGAATGTGTTATGTTCATCTGACGAAGGATCAGATGAAGGCGGAAATCCTTCAGCCTGATCAGTGGAAGGATCTGATGCACCAGGCGTGGGAAGCAGGAATGATCAAGGCCTTCCTGACGGGCGGAGAGTGCCTCACTTATCCCGGGTTTGAAGAGATCTATCTGTATCTTCACAGTCTGGGGTGCGAGGTTTATCTGCTGACAAACGGATCCCTGCTGAATGATGCCAGGATTGATTTTCTGAAGAAACACAGGCCCGGCCATATCCAGATAACCCTGTACGGACAGAATGATGATGTATATGAACGGGTTACCGGACAAAGAGTGTTTAATCAGGTAAAGGAAGCAATCCGGAAGCTTACAGATGCGGGAATAGCAGTAAGGATTTCCATTACACCAAGCAAATACCTGGGTGAAGATCTCCTTGAGACAGTCCGTACAGCCCGGGAGCTCAGCCGATGGGTAGATATAAATCCTTCCTTAAGTATTCCCCGGGAAGAAACCGGAAGATCTTCTCAGGAAGACGATGTTGATCTGGATCTGTATTGCAGAGCATACCGGCTTCTGAGGGAATTGAACGGAAAGACTGTGGAGGAATATCCCGATGTTCCTTTACCGGAGCCGGGCGGTCCCTGTAACGGTGAGGTCAGAAAAGGGATCCTCTGCAAAGGCGGCAGATGCGATTTCGTCATCGACTGGAAAGGCAGCCTGTATCCTTGCAACCGGCTGCTGATGATAAAAGCAGAACCGTTAAATGTCGGTTTCCGGCAAGCCTGGCAGACAATAAACCAGCAGGTTTTGAACTGGATCAGAGAGCCTGCATGCAGCGGCTGCCCCTACGAAACCGTCTGCTCTCCCTGTGCAGCGAATGTGCACCGGTATTCCCAGCCGGGCGGAAGGCCTGAAGAATGGTGTAAACGAACAGTTTATTTTGTTCGTCGCGGTATATATGATATAATTAATTGTAATTGAATTGGAAACGAGAGGAGGTTTGGAAAAATGAAGAAGACGTATGAAACCCCGGTCGCGGAAAAAATGGAGTTTGATTACACGCAGACGATTGTTGCATCCGGCGGCGGTCATCACGGTGATAAAGGTCATGGTGTCAGCCAGACTGATGTGGGCTGTAACCGTGTCCCCGGACATGACAATGCCTAATGCTGAAATCACTGACTTCTGATTTCTGCAGAGAGCTGAATTCTTCGGAATTCAGCTCTTTTTTTGATTAATCCCGCCGCTGCCTCATTTGTCTTTCTTTCCGAAATCCTGAAACACTCCGTATCCCAGGAAACAGATGCCCGCGATCTCAAAAGACATACCGTCTCCACGTGCACGCTGTGCGCGAACTGGTCCACGGGCGTCACGGCTTTCAGCTCATAGCCGCCTTCGCAGAGCACGCGCAGGTCTCTGGCAAGAGTCGCGGGGTTGCAGCTGACATAGACCAACCGCTCCGGCCGCACCGCCAGGATGGTCTCAAGACATCGCGCATCGCACCCTTTCCGGGGCGGATCCACGACGACAACATCCACCAGTTCTTCCGGGGAAAGCTCCGGATGTTCCTTCCGCTTCTTCTGCACATACGCGGGAAGCACCTCTTCCGCCGCACCGGTCTCATAAACCGCATTTTCGATCCCGTTCCTCGCCGCATTTTCACGGGCATTCTCGATGGCCTCCGGGATGATTTCAACCCCATACACTTCTCTCGCGTACGGAGCGAGAAACAGAGAAATTGTACCGACGCCGCAGTACAGATCCCAGACTGTCTCATGGCCTGTCAGCTGCGCGTATTCCAGCACCTTCCCGTACAGCCTTTCGGTCTGGCGCGGATTGACCTGGAAGAAGGAGCGCGCCGAGATCGCAAAGCATACGCCGCTGCCGTCCGGGCGCAGCAGTGTGTCCTCAATGGCCTCCGGCCCCGCCAGGACACGCGTGCTGTCCCCGAGAATCACATTGGTGCGCTTCCGATTCGTATTCAGAACGACAGAGGTGACGCCCAGTTCCTGCAGCGCATGGACCAGCCGGTCCTCCTTTGGCAGGTGCTGCGCATTGACGATCAGACAGACCATGGTCTGTCCCGAGCGGAAGCCGGAGCGGATCAGTACATGCCGCACCAGCCCCTCTCCGCTGTTTTCGTCATAGGCCGAAACGCCTTCACGGCGCATGTAATCAAGTACCGCTTCCAGTATGTTTCTGTTTTCCTCCGGACCCAGCAGACAGTCCTCACAGGGAATGATGCTGTGCGTCCGTCCCGCGTAAAAGCCGCAGGTCAGCTCTTCCCGGCCGTTTCTGCGGATCACGCCCACCGGCACCTGCGCCTTGTTGCGGTAGCGCCACGGCTCCTCCATCCCGATGATGGGCTGCAGCACCGCGTCGATCTCCTCCGGCGCAAAGCCGCCCAGGCGGATCAGATCGCTGCGGACCTTGTTCTGCTTGAATTCCAGCTGCTTTTCATAAGACAGCGCCTGAATCTGACAGCCGCCGCAGGGGCGGCTCACCGGGCAGGGCGCCTCCACGCGGTCCGGAGAGGGCGTGATGATCCGCACAAGCCGCGCGAAGCCGTACTGCTTCATCGCCTTGATAATCACCGCCTCCACCGTGTCGCCGATCAGCGCGTCCTTGATAAAGAGGGTATAGCCGTCTGTGCGGCCGATACCCTCCCCGTTTTCACCCATATCCGTGATCGGCACGGTCACTGCCATGCCCTTCAGAAAAATCGTGCGGTCTGTCATGTCCTTCTCACATTCGAATCCACAAGATTCTGGAAGCCGAGCCATTCCTGCTCAACCGGTTTCTCCAGAAGCTCCTTGAAAATCTCCATTTTGGCATCTGTATTATCGGCAAAATTCAGCGCTGCCGCCTCAATGATTGCGGGCTTTTTCGGAGAGCCGAACTCATATTCACCGTGATGTGCCAGAATGCAGTGACGCAGCTCCGCGGAAAGCAGCGCGGGAAAATCCGGAATCTCCCGCAGCTTCTCGTCAATCATCTCCACACCGATCACGATGTGCCCGATCAGCTGCCCGGCATCCGTGTAATCGTTCTTCGGGAAGGGCGAGAGCTCCTGCGTCTTTCCGACATCATGCAGGAGTGCGGCCGCGATCAGCAGATCCCGGTTGAGGATCGGATAGGCGCCGGCGAGATAATTGCACAGGTTGGCCACGCCCAGCGTGTGCTCCACGAGTCCGCCGACATAGCCGTGATGCACGGCTTTCGCGGCAGAGGAAAAGCGGAAAGCTTCCACAAAGGCGCGGTCTTTGACAAAAAACAGCTCCAGCAGCCGGTGCAGATGTACATCCCGCACCGACCCGGCCAGACGCAGCAGTTCTTCATACATCTCGTCAACGGAGCGGTCCGATACGGGAAGATAATCCTTCGGATCGTACTCTCCCTCCCTGCAGCGCCTCACGCGTTTGACGTTCAGCTGCAGTTTTCCCTGGAAAACCGTGACATCACCGATGACATTGATATAGTCCAGCTCATCAAACTCGTCGATCCCGGCACTTCCCGGGTCCCAGATTTTGGCATCCACGCTTCCTGTCTTATCCTGCAGCGTGAGGCTCTCATAAGCCTTTCCGTTCTTGGTCACCAGCGACAGTTTCTTTCTGCACAGATAGATATCGTTGACGCTGCTGCCTTCCTTCAGATCCTGAATATACTTCATATACTGCTCATTTCTCCTTGCTGTCTTCTATTCCACCGCCTGCTTCACGGTCACGGTCAGCTCCATCTGCGCCGGCTCCTCCGGCCCGCTCCGGACCAGCAGGACTGTGATTTCCTGATCCGGCTCCGCCCTGCCCAGCGCCTCGATCAGATCCGTGTAGCCGGTGATTTCATCCTCACCCAGCTGTGTAATGACATCGCCGCTCTGAATACCGGCCTCCATGGCCGGAGAATCCATATCGATACTGGAAATATATGCGCCGATCGGAAGTCCGCTCTCCTCGCTGATTTCCTCCGTCACGTCCGAACCGTGGACACCGAGATAGGCGGGCAGCTGCGCGTTGGAAAGCTTTTCAATAAGCGGCTTGAGCTCTGTGATTCCCAGTGCGCACAGAAGGTTCGGCGTCGCGGAGCTGCGGTACTCCATGTCGATCACGCCGATGACCTTGCCGCGCAGATTAAAGACCACGCCGGTCGCGGCCACGCTCCCGTAAATATCCGTGGACAGGATGTTATAGACTGCATCGGAAGGCTGGTTGGTCATGTTGCTGCCTGTGATCATGCCAAAATTCAGGCCGCCCACCGTCCCTGCCGGCGCCCCGATCACGATGATCGGGCTTCCGACCAGATCCGGACTGATGGAGCTGCCCAGCTCCGCGACCGAATAGGCAGGGTTCTCTTCCGTCTCCGGAAGATTTTCCTTGTGCAGTGTCAGAATCTGCAGCCCGGACTGTACGTCCATCTGCCGGATTTCGGAGGGATAGCTGCTTCCGTCCGAGAGCGTGATCTGAATGCTCTCCGCGTCCCGCAGGCTGCTGTCTTTGGACAGGATCAGCAGTTCGGTCTCGGTCTCGGCGATAATCAGGCCGGAGGTGGTGCCGCGGTTCTCATAGGGGTCGTTGAACCAGTCCGTATCCGATGTGACGGAGGAAACAGAGACCATTGCCGTGGAGAGATCTCTGGCCAGCAGTCCCAGCGTCTCATAGGTCTTTTCATAGGTCTCGATATTGTCGGTCTGCTGCTGCATGACCTCGCGCACCTGGCGCTCCAGATCGGCGGGATCAATCTGCGAAGACAGGGCCTGCGCCTCGAGCTGTTCGCGGATCTGGGCCTCCAGCTTGGCGGCAGTTGCCTCCGCAGCCGCTTCCGCGGCCGCATTCTCCGCCTCTGTCACAATCTGTTCGTCGTCGGCCAGCATTTCTTCCGGCGACATCTCCTCGAAAGCTGTCTCCTCCGGAAAGGTAATCGGCTCTGCGGGGGGCACGGGATTCAGCATGTTGCTGAAATACGGCTCCAGGAAAAGGAAGACAAAGCAGGCCACCGCACCGAACAGCACGGCGAGAAAGCCGGTCGTGAGCGTACGCCGCAGAAGGCGCCTGCGGTTGATCGGGCGCTGCTTGATCTGCTCCTTCATGTAATCGGTATTGACTTCCATATTCTGCGTTTCTTCAGCGCTTTTCAGTTGATCTTCGTCCATTAAAACCTCCGGGCGCGCATATTTTTTATATTTTATCATATTTTGCCCGCCCCGTGCCGCCCCTGTGTGAAGACGCGGCGCTTTTCCCGTCGGAATCCGGGCGCGGATGTGTTATACTTCATGTATTATAGTAACTGTTCAGCACCCTCATTCGAAGGTGCTGAAAAATAAAAAATCATGAATGAAAAAGTTCTGCGTGTCGTTGAATTTAATAAAATAATCGGATTTCTCGAGGAAGAGGCGACCTCCGATCCCGGCCGGGAGCTGTGCAGAAGCATCCTGCCCATGAATGATCTGCGTGAGATCGAGCGCGCCCAGGATGAGACTGCGGGCGCCGTCGCCTGCCTGCTGCGCGCCGGCAAAATTTCCTTCGGGAGCAATCGCGATTTTACGGATCTGTTCCGTGCCCTCACTGTGGAAGCCAGCCTCTCGCAGGCTGAGCTGCTGCGCCTTGCCTCTTTTCTGGAGAATGTGGCCAGGGTGCACGACTACGGCGCCGTGGAAGAAAATCAGGAGAATGTCCTGTACGATCTGTTTGACTGTCTGGTCCCGCTGCCGCATCTTTCGCGGGAGATCCGCCGCTGCATTCTGTCCGAGGAAGAGATGGCCGACGACGCCAGCGCCGAGCTGCGCCGTATCCGCCGCGCCATGCTCTCGACCGGCGACCGGATTCACACCCAGCTGCAGAAAATGGTCAATGTCTCTCTGACATCCTATCTGCAGGATTCCGTCATCACCATCCGGGATGACCGCTATTGTCTGCCGGTCCGGGCTGAGTTCAAATCCCAGGTCCCCGGCATCGTGCATGACCAGTCCTCCTCCGGCTCCACTGTCTTCATCGAGCCCGCCTCCGTCGTCGCGCTGAATAATGAGCTCCGCGAGCTGGCACTGCAGGAAAAGAAGGAAATCGAGCGGATCCTCGCCGATCTCTCCGCACAGGCCGGCGCCTCGCTGGTGGCGCTGAAGGACAACGCCCGGAACATGACGACGCTGGACTTTATTTTTGCGCGGGCAGGTCTTGCGCTGCGGCAGAATGCGTCGCGTCCCGTGTTCAACTGCGAACACCGGATTATTCTCCGGAACGGCCGTCACCCGCTGATCGATGCGAAAAAAGTCGTCCCCATCAATCTGTCTCTGGGGACCTTCCCGGAAAATGCCGGCGCTGAAGAAGATCCGCAGCCGGTCAACATGATCATTATCACCGGCCCGAACACTGGCGGCAAAACCGTCACACTCAAAACGGTCGGTCTGCTGGAGCTCATGGGTATGTCCGGCCTGCATATTCCTGCTTCGGACCACAGTGAGCTGTCCCTGTTCAGGGAAGTCTTCGCGGATATCGGAGATGAGCAGAGCATTGAACAGTCGCTCTCTACATTTTCGTCGCACATGACCGCCATTGTGGATATTTTCCGCCGCTGCGACCGGGACTGCCTGTGTCTGTTTGACGAGCTGGGCGCGGGAACCGATCCGACGGAGGGCGCGGCCCTCGCGATCTCCATTCTGAATTTCCTGCAGACCCGCGGCATCCGGACACTGGCGACCACCCATTACGCCGAGCTCAAGCTCTATGCGATGAAAACGCCCGGCGTTCAGAACGCCAGCTGCGAGTTCAATGTGGAGACGCTCGCGCCCACCTATCGCCTGCTGGTAGGCGTCCCCGGGCGCAGCAATGCTTTTGCCATCTCGCAGAAGCTCGGCCTGCCCGGCTATATTATCGAAACTGCCAGAGCACAGCTCTCCCAGGACTCGCAGAATTTTGAGGAAATCCTCAGTGACCTGGAGGAGGCAAGACGCAAAGCCCGCGAAGAAGAGGAATCCATCCGAAGAAAGACGCTGGACCTCGAAAAGCGGGAGAAAGACTTAATGAACCGGGAAAAAGCCTATGAGCAGCGCCGCGAGGAAATCCTGCGCAAGGCGAACGAGCAGGCGCGGGATATTCTCCAGGAGGCAAAAGATGACGCGGACGAGCTGATCGCGCAGATGCGCAGGAGCGGGCGCGATGCGGATCTGTCCGAGATGGAGCGGACCAGAAGCACCATCCGGGAAAAGGTCTCCGCCAAAAACACGAAACTGCAGAAGGAGCCTGAGCGGCGCAGCGGACGCCGGCTCACGGCAGAGGATATTCAGATCGGTGACTCCGTGCGGGTTCTTTCCATGGGTATGAACGGCGTCGTCGAATCCCTGCCCGATAAAAACGGAAAGCTCCGCGTGCGGATCGGCAATCTGAACTCCACGGTGAAGCTTCAGGATCTGGAGCGCTCCGGGGAAAGCGCCGCGAAAGGAAGCGGCAGCGGGAACGCGGCAGGCACCGGCGGCAGAAGCAGTTTAAAGCAGGCCTTCCGCACCGGTCCCGCCCGGGTTATTCCGCAGGGTTCCGTCTCCGGCGGCTACCGCAGTGTCTCACCTGAAATCAACCTGATCGGTCTCACAGTGGATGAGGCCCTTCTGAAACTGGATAAATATCTCGATGACGCCCGTATGTCCCACCTGGACAGTGTGCGCGTCGTACACGGCAAGGGAACCGGCGCGCTCAGAAACGCCGTTCACCAGTATCTGAAGAAGCAGCGCGGCCTCAACTTCCGCGCAGGCGATTTCGGAGAGGGCGACGCCGGTGTGACCATTGTGACTTTTAAGTAACTTTTTCAAGGAAGGAGAGCAGAAATGCCCGCTGTCAAACAGAAAATCCTGATTGTCGACGACGACAGCAATATCGCCGAGCTGATCAGTCTGTATCTGAATAAAGAGTGCTATGACACCATGATCGCACCCGACGGAGAGACCGCACTCGAGGCTGTCGATTCCTACCGGCCCAACCTGATTCTGCTCGACCTGATGCTGCCCGGCATTGACGGCTATCAGGTCTGCCGCGAAGTGCGCGCCAGGGACTCTGTCCCGATCATCATGCTGTCCGCAAAGGGCGAGATTTTTGACAAGGTGCTCGGCCTGGAGCTTGGCGCGGATGATTACATCGAAAAGCCCTTTGACTCCAAAGAACTGGTCGCCCGCGTCAAAGCCGTTCTGCGCCGTTATCGCCCCGCCGCCCAGACTTCTCCTGTCCGGGATACGGAGGACAAGATCGTGGAGCTGCCGGACCTGACCATCAATCTCACCAACTACTCGGTGACTTATATGGGAAAGCCGCTGGAAATGCCGCCCAAGGAGCTGGAGCTTTTATACTTCCTGGCCTCCTCGCCGAACCGCGTTTTCACCAGAGAGCAGCTGCTCGACCAGCTCTGGGGCTATTACGATTATGTCGGTGACACGCGCACCGTCGACGTTCATATCAAGAGGCTGCGCGAGAAGATCGGTGATCACGAAAAGTGGCGGATCGCGACGATCTGGGGCATCGGCTACAAATTTGAGGTGAATCCCTGACATCCATGCGCAGAACGCTGTATTTAAAATTCATCGTCGGTTATCTTCTCTTCGGGCTCTTCGGATTCCTGATTGTGGCTTCTTTTGTCTCCAACATGACATCGGATCAGGTGCGCCGGGAGGCCGGTGAAAATCTGTACCGGCAGGCGACGCAGATCGCGAACACCTACGCCGCGGACCTCTACAACACGGAGATTTCCCTGGACTCGGCGGGCCGCCAGCTGCGCGCCATCGCCTCCTACACCGGCACGGAAATCTGGATTCTCAACCCCTCCGGCCGGCTGGTTGTCAGTACCGCCCGCAATATCAGTCCGGACGAGGAGGTCTTTATTGAAAACTTCTCGCCCAATCTGTCCGGCGGCGCCCTCTATCAGGAGGGTACTTTCTTTGGTGCCTTCGATGAGCCGCACCTTTCCGTTCTCGCGCCGATCAGCAGCAACTTCCGCATCCGCGGTTATGTGGCGATTCATCTGCCCATGAGCCAGATCCGGACCCGGTCCGACCGCTACATGAACATCTCCTGGCTGCTCCTGCTGATTCTGCTGCTGCTCTCGCTGATCATCCTGATTTTCTTCACCGAGCTGGTCTACATCCCGCTGAAGAAGATTATCCGGGCGACGGAGCAGTACGCGTCCGGCAACATGCATTATCAGTTTTCCGTGGACAGCTCCGATGAAATGGGCTATCTCGCGGCCACACTGGGCTATATGGCCAATGAAATCGCCGGCGCTGAGGACGATCAGAAGAAATTTATCGCCAATGTCTCCCACGACTTCCGCTCTCCGCTCACCTCGATCCGCGGCTTCCTCACCGCCATGCTGGACGGGACGATTCCCGCCGAAATGCATGAGAAATATCTGCAGATCGTGCTGAATGAGACCGACCGGCTCACCAAGCTCACGAACAGCCTTCTGACCCTGAACAACCTGAATACCCGCGGCATGCTGCTGGCCAGGACGGATTTTGACATCAACGGAACCATCCGCAGCGTCGGCGCTTCCTTTGAACAGACCTGCCGCGCCAAAGGCATCACGCTCGAGCTGGTTCTGCTGGGCGAGCAGCTCTATGTCAACGCCGACAAGGAGCGCATCGAACAGGTTCTCTATAATCTGATCGACAATGCCCTCAAATTCAGCCCGCGCGGCTCCACCGTGCGCATTGAGACGACGGAGCGCCACAGCAAAATCTTTGTCTCGGTGCGCGACAACGGCATCGGCATTCCCAAGAATGATCAGAAGCTGATTTTTGACCGCTTCTATAAGACAGATCTCTCCCGCGGCAAAGACAAAAAAGGGACAGGCCTGGGCCTGTCCATCGTCCGCGAAATTCTCCGGGCACATGATGAAAATATCAACGTCATCAGCACGGAAGGCGTCGGGAGCGAATTTATTTTCTCCCTCCGCCGCTCCGATCTCAATGACGAGCTTGATGACTGAGCCTGATAACTGATCAGGCGCGCAGCTTCTCCACGAAGCAGCGCAGTCTGCCGAGTGCTTCTTTCAGATTCTCCAGCGAATACGCATAGGAAATTCTCAGGAACCCTTCGCCGCTGTCTCCGAACGCGGTGCCGGGTACAATTGCGACCTTTTCCTCCTGCAGCAGGCGCGTCGCGAATTCGTCGCTGGTCATGCCGAACTCCCGGATGCACGGGAATACATAAAAGGCACCGAGCGGCTCAAAGCAGGGAAGGCCCATCTCTCTCAAGGTATGAACCACAAATCTGCGGCGCTCGTTGTAGGATTCCCGCATCGCCGCCACATCCTCATCGCCGTTCCGCAGGGCTTCTACCGCGGCGTACTGGCTCGTGGTGGGCGCGCACATAATGGCGAACTGATGAATTTTGGTCATCTGATCCATAATCCACGCGGGGCCGCAGGCGTATCCGAGACGCCAGCCGGTCATGGCATAGGCTTTGGAGAAGCCGTTCACCAGGACCGTGCGCTCCTGCATGCCCGGCAGCGATGCGATCGAAACGTGCTCGCCGGAGTAGGTCAGTTCGGCGTAGATCTCGTCGGACAGAACGTAGAGATCATGCTTGATGATCACCTCGGCCACCGCCTCCAGATCCTTCCGGTCCATGATGGAACCGGTCGGGTTGTTCGGGAAGGGCAGCACCAGGATTTTGGACCGCTCGGTAATGGCGTCCTCCAGCTCCTGCGCCGTCAGACGGAATTCGTTCTCTTCCTTCAGATCAATGATCACCGGCTTTGCGTCCGCCAGAATCGCGCAGGGTTCATAGGAGACGTAGGACGGCTGCGGAATCAGCACTTCATCGCCCTCATTGACCATCGCGCGGAACATCAGGTCAATTGCCTCCGAGCCGCCGACAGTGATCAGGATTTCCCGGATCGGATCGTAATCGATGCCCTGTTTCCTGTGCAGATAGTTCGCGATTTCCTGTCTCAGTTCCTTCAGTCCCGAGTTGGACGTATAGAAAGTCCGTCCCTGCTCCAGCGACCAGATTCCCTCGTCCCGGATGTGCCAGGGCGTGTCAAAATCCGGCTCGCCCACGCCCAGTGAAATGGCCTCGGGCATTTCGCTGACGACATCAAAAAACTTCCGGATTCCGGACGGCTTGATCCCGACGATTTTTTCCGACAATATTTTCTTTTCCATAGGCCTTTATCCTTTCCCGCAAGTCCTGTCCGTTATGCCATAACCTTTTCTCTGCGGTCCTCGACCTTCTTCTCCATGATGGTTCCGTGGTCTTTATATTTCTTCAGGATAAAATGTGTCGCGGTGCTGATAACCGTGTCCAGTGTCGAAAGCTTGCTGGAGACAAAGCCCGCCACTTCCTTCAGTGTTTTGCCTTCCAGAATAATCATCAGATCATATCCACCGGATACCAGATAGACCGTGTCCACTTCCGGATAGCGGTAAATCCGCTCCGCCACGCTCTCGAAGCCCTGTCCGCGCTGCGGTGTGACGCGCACTTCAATAATGGCGGTCACCTTCTCGATCCCGGTTTTGTCCCAGTCGATCATGGTGTGATATCCGCAGATCACGCCGTCCTCTTCCATTTTCTTCAGCGCGTTTGCGACCTCGATCTCCTCCGTTCCGAGGAGAATGGCCAGCTCCTGGATTCCGACCCGGCTGTTTCTCTCAATCACGTTCAGAATTCTCTCTTCTAATGCTGTCATCTCTTCCCTCCTGATGATTCCTGTTCCGGGCTGCGGCGATCCTTTTCCTTCCCGTTCCACAGTCCCATTTCCCGCAGCGTCTGCCGCGGCATGTCCAGATATCGGATTTCTTCTCCGTTTATGAGTACCCGGCTGTTTGCGCTGCACAGATAACCGATGATGCGGGCCTGTACCCGGCGGTCTCGCATCGCCTCCAGAACCCTCTCATCCTCCGCTGCCATCAGAAGGCAGCCCCGGGCGTTCAATTCATATGGATTCAAGTCAAAATAATTCGTCAGCTCAATGGTTTCCTGACGCAGGGGAATGTCCTTCAGATTGACGCGCATGCCCGCGTGAAACCGCTCGCACAGAAACCAGAGTCCCGCCAGAATACCGCCGCATCCCAGCTCCAGCCGTGCCTCTTCGGGAACACCTGCGGCTTCTGCCGCCTTCCGGTCTTCCTCTGTGGAGAGAAGGCTTTCAAAAGACCGCGCAGTCCTCAGAAAATGCTCCGGAAAGCGCTCTGCGGCGCGCGCAGTGCCCGCGAGCCTCGCGGTATCCTCAAGCCCGCACCATTTGGTCATAATCAGAACCGGCCGGCTTCCTGCTTTCAGTCTGTTTTCCATCGCTGCTGTCTGATGAGCCCCGGTTACTGACCGGCTGCGGCCTGATTGACCACGGCGTTGGCGGCCTGCTGGGCCTTGGCCATCGCTGTCGCCTCGTCGTCGCCTGCTGCCAGCGCCGCCGCATAGGCCTGCTGCGCCGCCGCACTTGCGGCCGCCTGCACTGCCTGCTGATCGGGCGTCTGGTCGAGCGGGGCCGGCGCGCCGTTGATCACTGCTTTGACCGCTTCAATGCTGCCGGTGCTGATCGCCGCGCGCAGCGCGTCGGATGCACCGTCCGTGCCGACAGTGGCAATGGTCGGTGTCATGTTGTAATTGCTGGTATTGAAGACTTCCCGGCTGACTTCCTGGCCGCCCTGGGTGATCACCTTCCAGAGTCTGGCCGTGTAGCCGGTGTGCCCGGCTGTGACACTGATATAGCCGGCAGGTCTGGAAGAGTCCGTATAGATTTTCTCTCCTTCGGGCGGTGTGGTCGAGAGCGTCTCACTCTCAAAAGTGACGACCCGGCCCGGATCCCTGGTCTCCACGCCGTACACATTGAATGTGATGCTCTTGCCCTCTGTGTAGCCTTCGATATAGACAGGATTGTGCAGGTTGTTCACAAAGCGGAAGTCCATGTTGGAGGACTCCGCAATCGCGGCGTCCATGGACGGCTTGACATAGCCGACGATCATGGAGTGATTGGAGCGCGCCGTGACGGACAGCTCCGCGCGGATGATCGCATTGTAAAGTGTCGTCGACACCTGACAGATTCCACCGCCGAAGGATTCGACGACCTGATCACCCAGGTAGGAGCCCGCCAGATAATAGCCGTTCTCGCCGGTGAACGGCGTAATGGTAGCCAGAATGGAAAACTCTTCTCCGGGATAAACCACCGAGCCATTGATCAGCTTGCAGGCATTTTCAATATTGGCACATCTGGACGATCCGGAGGAAGAATAACTGGTCGTGAACGAGCCCAGGATATCGGTCATCCGCATCAGCTCTTCCGCGGAGCCTTTCGGCTCTTCCACTTCCATTACCAGGGCAATCCGGGCGTTCTGCCCGCCCCAGTTTCTGTTCAGATAATCCAGAATCCGGTCCGTGGATTCCTCGACGTTGACCACCAGACCCGTCTGACCGCCTTCCACGACAAAATTGCCCGCCTCTCTGCGCAGAGAAGCATTAACAGCCTTTCTGTTGAAGGCGCTGCACTTCTGTGCAACCACTGCCGAGACCTGATTACGGTCAAAAGTGATCTCCGGCGTGAGGTCCGCTCCGTTGTGCTCGAGGTCTTTCTCCGCCTTATAGCGCGCAATCAGATTCGGCGCATTGCTGTAAGACATGGCCTGCGCCAGCGTCGCATCCAGGTCAACCTGCATGCCGAGTTCACCCGCGGTGACGGCGACTTCCTGTCCCTCTTCCTCACCGGTCAGGAAAATCACGGTCTGCTTCTCCTGTGCCACCGTGTCGGAGAGCGCCGCGGCAGCCTGTTCCCGTGTCATCCCGGAGACGTCAACACCGCCGATCCGGATTCCCTTATGGATCTTCGCCGGCTCCTGTGCCGAAACCGCGGCCACAAGGGGAAGAATCATTGCCGCGAGCATGGCGATGACAATGATGATTGCGATAATCCGTTTTTTACTGTTTATGTGGTTGCTTCCACCGTTTTTATCCATAACAAACCCCTGTCAGACCGTACATCAGTTTGCTTAATTAATCAATTATATCTTTCCTGCATGTAGTTTGCAAGATGCCCAATACAGGCCGGTTTCCCCGCACTGCGTATTTAAACGTCCAGCGTTCACAAAGTTTCCGATTTGACTTTCTTTTGTTTTTTCGATTAAGATACAGGGTATGAATAACGAACTGACACAAAAAGATATTGAAGATATGCAGGCTGAGATCGACCACCGCAAACTGGTGCTGCGCCCTCAGCTTCTTGAAGATGTAAAAGAAGCCCGCGCCCACGGTGATCTCTCGGAAAATTTCGAGTATCACGCAGCCAAGCGGGCCAAAAACCAGAATGAGAGCCGGATCCGCTTCCTGGAGCGCATGATCCGGACTGCGCGGATCATCGAGGACCACACAGCCGCAGACGAGGCCGGCATCAATAAAACCGTCACGATTTATGTGCCGGAGGACGACGCGGAGGAGGTCTACACCATCGTCAGCACCATCCGCGAGGACTCTCTGCTCGGGCTGATCAGTGTGGAATCTCCCCTCGGGAAGGCCCTTCTCGGGCACCGGCCGGGGGATCGCGTATCCGTGCGGGTGAACCCCGATTTCTCCTATGATATTATCGTCCGGAAGGTCGAAGACGCGGGCGATGCGGCAGACGCAGAACTGGCCAGGTATTAAACCCGGCCAGTTCTTTATTTTGCCTTATTCTGTCTTATTCTTTTCTCATTCCGCATTGCGGATCAGCTCATGCCATTCCTGCAGCGAACGGACGCTGACGTTTTCCGTGCCCTCGGCCTGAACGACCAGAATACCCTCGGCCGCCGCGCGGGCTGCCGCGATCGTCGTGATATACGGGATCTTATACTTGATCGCCGCCTTCCGCAGGTACGAATCGTCATGGATACTGGTCTTGCCCGCCGGCGAGTTGACGATCAGCTGAATCTTTCCGTTGGTCATCAGATCCAGAATGTTCGGTCTTCCCTCATAGAGCTTCTTCACCTTGGTCACCGGGATGCCGGCCTCTTCGATCAGGTCGCAGGTCTTGCCTGTCGCGATAATGTTGAAGCCCGCCTTGTGGAACTGCTGTGCGACCTCGACCACCTCCGGCTTGTCCTGCCGGTTGACCGAAATCAGCACGGTTCCTCCCTGCGGAAGCGTCGCCTGTGCGCCTTCCTCCGCCTTGTAGAAGGCCTCGCCCGGCGTCTGCGCCAGTCCGAGTACTTCACCGGTAGAGCGCATCTCTGGTCCGAGAATCGGATCGACCTCCTGGAACATGTTGAACGGGAACACTGCTTCCTTGACGCCGTAGTACGGGATGACCCGCTCCTTCAGCTCCGGCACCGGCGAAGGCCGTCCGGTCAGATCGGCCGTGATGATTTCCGTCGCGAGCGGCACCATCCGGATTCCGCAGACCTTGGAAACCAGCGGGACGGTGCGGGAAGCGCGCGGATTGGCTTCCAGCACGAAGACCTTTCCGTCCTCAATCGCATACTGCATGTTCATCAGACCGACGACATGCATCTCTTCCGCGATTTTGCGCGTATATTCCTTGATCGTGTTCAGATTGTCTTCCGGAATATGCTTGGAAGGCAGGATGCAGGCACTGTCACCGGAGTGAATGCCCGCCAGCTCAATGTGCTCCATGACCGCCGGCACATAGGCATGTGTTCCATCCGAAATGGCATCTGCCTCGCACTCCATCGCGTGATGCAGGAAGCGGTCAATCAGGATCGGCCGGTCCGGTGTGACGCCGACTGCCGCCTTCATGTAATCCGCCATGGCTTCGTCGTCGTACACGACTTCCATGCCGCGGCCGCCCAGAACATAGGAAGGGCGGACCATGACCGGATATCCGATCTTTCCGGCGATTGCAATCGCTTCTTCCACGGTGGTGGCCATGCCGGATTCCGGCATCGGAATGCCGAGCTTATCCATCACCATGCGGAACTGGTCGCGGTCCTCCGCCAGATCGATCACCGCCGGGGAGGTTCCGAGGATCCGGACGCCGTTCTTCTCCAGCTCGGAAGCCAGATTCAGCGGTGTCTGTCCGCCGAACTGCGCAATCACGCCGACCGGTTTTTCCTTTCTGTAAATCGAAAGGACATCTTCCAGTGTCAGCGGTTCAAAATAAAGCTTATCCGAGGTGTCGTAGTCCGTGGAGACGGTCTCGGGGTTGCAGTTGACAATGATGGTCCTGAATCCCAGCTTTTTCAGGGACTGTGCAGCGTGTACGCAGCAGTAGTC